>Ga0209215_1000066_pt1 | contig 73012 bp, 51 predicted proteins | sample TexAe_OM2H0_M2_FD_187938 | JGI IMG/M metagenome (GOLD analysis project Ga0209215, IMG submission 187938) | Forest soil microbial communities from Davy Crockett National Forest, Groveton, Texas, USA - Texas A ecozone_OM2H0_M2 (SPAdes) (version 2) | ecosystem: Environmental > Terrestrial > Soil >... | reverse complement strand
GCGCGTAAATACTGGCTTGTATCGTTTCGTAAGATGAGGTAGTACCGCTATCACGGGACTTAAAATCCGTTGTCCGAAAGGACGTGCGGGTTCGACTCCCGCCCTCGGCACCACAAATAGAATTAAGCAGTTACGGGCAGTAAGCGAATGAGCACTACCCGTTTCTGTGTCTTGCCCTAACCGCCAAGTTCCGGTTTAAAGAGCATGCTTTCGATGCTGTCGCCGCCAACTTGTTGCATGTCTGGCAACACGGCTGACTATTTCGCAATCCATGGTGTAGTAAGTGACCAGATCTGTATCGGCCCAAGACTCACGTTCACGGTCTTGATGATGTAAACGCCTCCTTGCGTAATTGGTGCTTCAAGTATTATCAACCCAGACGACGAGTTAGCGGTTTGGACCACCCTCCCGGACGGATCGAGCAAAGCCAATTGCACCGGTACGTTCAGATTTGACTCAACAACGATCGAAATTGCACGCGTGCCTGAGGGCAGCGTGATATTGCGAAGCAGTGTTTGTCCGGCTGATTGTGATGTGCTGGATTCCGACGTTGTGCCGGGTCCGGTTGTCGGAGATCCTGAAGCGGTCGCACTACCCAAACAGAAGCCATCGATGAAGACTGCATTCTTGATGGGTCTGATCTCCAGTGTATGGTGACCGCCTGCTTTCGCGCTGTAGTTGTAACTTCTTGAGGCACCAAACACCGGAAGTTTGTTCGTGCCGGTGGATCCTCCGTAGTTGACGGTGCCCTTACTTACCCCATCGATCAATACCTCCGCACTTCCTCCTTTCTGACTCGTGGCGTAGAAGTAAGTGATTTCGCCGCTCTGAGTTGGTGACGTATCGAACGTTAGCGCCACGTTATGTTGATTACTGCCACCTTCGTTAAGCCGGAAGTGCCCCCCGCTTGCTCCCGAATTACTAATCAAGTGCCAACCATTCGAGTACGAGATATGCGAATCATCGTCCTCAATCCTGATGCCACATCCGGATGTTGATCCATCATTCGCGGTGATCATCACTTGTGCCTGGTTTGTGCTCGACTTACCGCGTGAGTCTTTCACACTGAGGCGCGCTGGATAAACGCCGGCGTTCTGGTATGTGTGTGCTGTAGTCGCGGTTGCTTGCGTCAACACGGGCGTACCATCACCAAAGTCGAAACTATACGAGACGATCGTGTCTCCAGCATCCGGATCGTTCGAGCTCGCCCCGCTGAAGTTCACAGTGAGTGGTACGTTGCCTGACATCGGTGCTCCGGTTAACGCCGCTATCGGTGGTGTGTTTGGTTGGCAGGATGCATTACCAACAACGGTATATTCACCAGCCGGCGTGAGACTGTCGGGGCAGTTGTCCGGAGTTAATGCGACAGCTGTGGTCCTGATCAAGAAAGCGTTGAGTTTCTCGCCGATACCAGGATTCCCTACTCCAATGCGTGGCACAACGATCGTAATCGTGCCATCGGCGCTCAAGCCGCTGAGAGGATCCGCGGGCGATAAAGTTCCGCCGTCCGGTCCGTATTCGAATAGAGCATCGTTTTGCGTTGCGGTGCCGCCGACCAGTGTGCTCATTTGCACAACATACGTGGTTCCGTTCGGCGCATTAAACTGCAGCGGCCAGAATGAGCCACCGGGAACGATAGTCAAATCTTTTACTTTAATCGTGAAGACGAGTTTGTCGGCGCCGACGTTGTATGGTTCAGCAACGGAGACACTTTGAACATCGTACGGTGGTTGTGCTGATGGAATGCCCAGACCAAACCCGTCGCCAGTTGGGTCAGACAGTACCTGCACACCGGGAACAGTGCACGGATCCGGGGCCGGGACCGCCACATACTCACCACAACTTTGTCCTTCACCAATCGCGTTTACTGCTGTGACTTTGTAGAAATACGTTGCGGTTGCATCGGTTGCGGTTTCGTCGTCGTAAGTCAGCTTGTCAGTAACGGTCGCCAGTGCTGCGCCATACGTTCCATTTTGATTGCGCCGATAGATTTTGTAGCCGGTAATCGAAGAACCACTGTTGTCAGGAGTTGACCACTCGAGATGGACCACACCGCTGCCACTTCTTTTAACGTTGTTCACAGCTGGTGCTGCAGGCGCTGCCGGTTCGAGTGGATCGTAGGCAGCGAACAGGCGGCGACCCCCCGATTGGCGCGCGATGGCCGCTTTGCTTGCTCGTGAATCGAAATAGGGTGGAGTCTTGGCCACTGTACCTGAGGTGCAGGCTGGAGCAATACACCCATCGGCGTAGCCGAGAACGGCGCGCCCTTCCCGGTCTACACTGAAATCGTTAAAGTCGAGAAGATTACGGGACGATGGATTGAGCGGATCAAGTGCGCCACAACCCGTACCTCCGAGACAAATTGATCCCACTTGAACCGGATCATCTGGAGTCGCATCCACAGTGATCCAAGTGAGGCCAGCATCGTAAGTTGTGGCTATATATAAATGCCAAACTCCTCGAAAGTTGTTGTCGTCTTGAGGATCGCCAGGTGTTGTAGTTCCTAAGAAACCAAATGCGGCACGATTGTCATCGCCTGCTACGACGACCGGAAACACAGCACTCTTAATTCCTGTCTGAGTTCCGATATCGTATTCCCTGATCCACGTTTGTCCCCGATTGCGCGAGACGGCGACGTGTGGATGCATGTCGCCGCTGATCCAGCCGAGATAAATGGTATTGGTTGTCTGGCCCAAAGGTTTTCCAACATCGGTGATGCCTACGCCCACTGAAGGATCAAAACCGCCAGTGCTGCCTGGAACTGTGTACGCTGTCCAGGTGATGCCATTGTCCGTCGAAACGGCAACGCCATTGGTTCCGCCACCTACACTGCATGAAGAATTTGGAATGTAAACAGTGCCGTCTGGCGCAACTTTGATGTGACCATGGATACCGCCGAGACATTGAGTCGGATTGAACAGCAACACGCTTGGACCAAACGTCAACCCACCATCATCACTGCGGGAGACTTCCGCTTCTCCGGCGATGTTCTGCGAGGCGTAATAAACAGCATTTTGATAAAGCGGGTGCGGTGGCGGGGCAGGAGTGGCGTTTGGATTGTAGGGACCACCGCCCAGGGTTTCGTGATCAGGACCGGCGGGAGCTCCACCACCTTGACCAGGTGTGAAATTGTTTCCGTCGTCATCGGAAAAGGCCATGAAGCTGTTTCCTTGTCCGCCAATGAGGTCCAGAGAGAATACGCGACCGGTTTGTCGATCTACGAAACCGATTGGATCGGAAAGTACCCATTGCTGTACGAACGGAGTCGACACGTCATCCCATTGAGCCTTAGCTGGTGAAGAACAGTCGTCGAAATGTGTGCGGAGCGTGTTTGGTCCGGATTGAAAGAAGGACACGCCACCCGTATTAACTTTGTCGTGCCTCATACTCGCTACGTTTGGATTCCAATCGATACCGATTGAAGGCTCACCAGCGTTGTCGCCCATTCCTTCCGCGGCGTGAAAGTTGTGGTAGCGAGGGGCAAGGCCAGATCCTGTTTGCACCGTTGCTGGTGGATCCACAAGGGCAATCGTGCCCGTAAAACTCTGCGCTAGCGGCGTAGTCGGTATAACTCGGATCGTGTAAACCGTTCCATCGGCGGGAACGTTTAAAAATACCGTCTCAGGATCCGCAGATCCATGAGAACTGCCAACAATATTTCCGTTCTGCAACACATAGAGGTCAAAATCAGCCGCAGCATTTGGCCACTGAACCTGAATCATCAGTCTCTTGGTAGCTGCGACAGTTGCGGCGTTCACTGTTAATGTATATTCGTCGCATAAAGCAGTGCCGGGCTCACAGATCGGTGTAATTACCCCGCCTTGCCCTGACTCATTTGCTACGACAAACGGTCCAGCACTGTAACTCAGTGAGCTGCTCGACGGGGTGATCGTGCCGCTTGATGGAGTCGCGGCGGAGCCAACCCTTGTAAGCACCGTTGCGGCTATCGACAAAAGAACGATCGTACCGATAAGAATTTTTGTTCGCGTGAGTGGACAAAAGAACGTCACGACTGAGGGCGATAAGCAGTTAATTTGGTTTCCGTTGTTTCGCATCTTTTCTCCTCAAGCGATAGCACTGGAGTTTTGGAAACGGCGCCTGGTATATGGTGCGTCTCACAGCTTTGCCTCAAATGTCAGAATCTGACTTGGATACAGTCAGTACCACCTCGCGGTAGCGGGTGGGTACGTCGTAGACATGCTCGATTTTGTTAATGTTCCGGAAATGCCTGCGGCGTACCCACCCGCTACCGCGAGGTGGTACTGACTGTATCCAACCGACATCCGAACTTGTGAGGCAAAGCCGCGTCTCACATACAATCATTTTGGTCTCAGGTGCTTGGCGACTGTTTCCGGTGACACTACTCAAAGTCATTTCCTCACGGTCTTGAAATCAATGGCGTTGCCACCGTCCAGATCTCTACTGGACCAAGGCTAAGGTTGATCGTCTTAACGATGTAAATTCCGCTTTGCGTGATCGGCGTTTCGAGCACCGCTACGCCGGATGATGAATTAACTGTCTGGACCACCCTGCCAGACGGATCGAGCAATACCAATTGCATTGGCACATCGAGTGTTGATTCGGACGCTATCGAGACTGCTCGCGTCCCTGCAGGCAATGTCACGTTCCGCAAAAGTGTTTGGCCGGCTGATTGGGTGGCGATGGACTGAGTTGTTATCCCTGGAACAAGGGCGGGCGAGCCGGTCGCACTCGCGCTGCCTAGACAGAAGCCATCAATGTATATGCCACCCTGGATGGGTTTAATCTCAAGCGTGTGATGGCCTATGCCATAGTTGAAAGTCCGGGAGGCTCCGAATGCTGGTGCGCGATTGCTGCCAGAAGTGCCGTTGTAATTGATAGTGGCCTGTGGGATACCGTCAAGCACGACCTGTGCGCTGCCACCTTTCGTGCTGGTAGCGTAGAAGTACGTAATCGAGCCTGCTGATGGCGAATCGAAAGTTAGGACGGCGTTCTGTTGATTGTTGGCACCTTCGTTCAAACGATAGTGACCACCACTGGCGTTGGAATTAGCGATGGAGTGCCAACCATTTGAGTAAGAGATGTGAGCATCGTCATCATCTATGCTGGTGCCATTACACATTGAAGCACACGGACTATTGCCAACAATCAAGTAAGCAAAGCCGGTATACGGATCCTGAATCGCATTTGTAGTGATGTCGATTGCTGTATTCGATCGGAGCGATTGAATTCCGGTACCCGCGAACGTTCTTCCGCTTTGGCCTCCGATCACATCTCCCGCCTTCGGACCACCGATCTTGTCCGCTGAAAGCACAACACTGATGACTCCATTCTGCCGGTCAACCCAACCACTGTCGGCATCGCCAATCCTGTTAGGCTGGCCCAAGGCCACGGGAACATCTTCAATTGTTGTGACTGTGCCGTATTCAAACGAGGTCAGACCCGACGCGTCCGTGTTCATACCGACGTAGTAGGAACCAGTGAAGAGAGAGTCATCGATGCCCGCTGCTTTAATTGGATAGTTCCAAAGCACTCGCCACTGTCTGTTTGGCAATAGCGTGCTGAGGTCGGCCATCTTCATTTTGAAGACGATCTTTTGCACGCCACCTTCGACGTAATCAGCCAACCGAACGTCGAGAATATCCAGGTCAGCATTGACGGGGGCTGCCTTTTGATCGCCCGCCGGATCAATTGCTGTGAGAATGCCATTACAGCGCGAGTCTCCAACGGGCTTTGAGATTACTTCGTTGTTTCCGCAGGACGTTCCAAGTGAGTTTGTCGCGGTGACTTTGTAATAGTAGATCGTGTTCGGAGCAGCAGTGTCGTCGTCAAACTGTGTTGCCGTACCGACGTTCTTTAAGAGTGTCTCTCCGCCGCTTGTTGTCCCTCGATATACTTTGTAATTAGTAATTGCCGATCCGCCGTCGTCGGATTCAGACCACGTTAAGTGAGCGATGCCGCCATCGCGTCGAACCGTGATGGAAGGAGCACCTGGGACTGTTGGACCGGCTGACTCGCCCGGAGTGGCAAACAATCGTAAGCCTCCCGTTTGGCGCGCAATCGAGGCCAGAGCTGTATAGGCATTGCCTGTTGCAGAGCCTGGCGCCTGGACGCAGCCTGGTCCAGTACAGCCGTCGTCATATCCGACGAGCACTCTTCCCTGCTTGTCTATGTCTATGCCAAAGAAATCGAGTAAGTTGCGGTGTGGAGGCGATCCACCTCCGAGATGGATGCCATTATGTTGAATAGGATCATTCGGTGTTGCATCAGAAATAAGCCAGGAATTGCCGCCGTCGTACGTCGTGGCGACGTAGAGATGCCAAAGGCCTGGAAACGCCCGGTCGTCAGCTGAGCCAGCAGTTGTTGATCCGAAAAACGCGAACGCCGCTCGATCATCATCACCGGCGACCATCGTCGGGAACGCTGCGGCTTTAATACCAGCTAGCGAACCAACATCGACTATATTCTTCCAGCTGAGTCCATGATTGTCCGAGACGGCAACGCCGGCGACTGTGTTGCCACTTGCAAATGATTCATAAACTCTTCCGAACCCGTTGGTCTTGTCTCCGCGACCAATGCCGACCGCCGGATCATCTGCAGATGCAGTGGTACCCGGAATTGAATGAACATTGAAGGTGATGCCGTTGTCCTCAGAAACGACGACACCTTGTTGGTTGCCACAGCTTCTGTTAGGCAGATAGACAGTGCCGTCAGGTGCTACCTTTACGTGGCCATGAAGATTGGTGCATTGGGTAAGATTGTAGGCAGGTATACCAGGACCGAAGGTCAAGCCGCCGTCGTCGCTGCGCGCGCAGAAAATAACTGCAGCGTCCTGCGAGCAATAATAAACTGCGTTTGGATAGACCGTACCAACTAGAGGCGCATGATACGGGCCAGCTCCAATGCTTTGGTGATCAACACCAGAAGGAATTCCACCTCCCTGTCCGGGTATCCAGGACTGTCCGTCGTCATCTGTGTAGGCAGAGAGGCTGTCCTGTCCGGTTAACTCAGAAACAATCGTTCGTCCGACAGTCGGGTTCTGGTTGTCGTAACCGTGATCCGTGAACAAGATTGGATCCAGACTGGTCGCATTGTTCGGAGCACTCTTGTCTTCCCAGAGAGCAGTTGGTGATGTTGGGCACGAATCATCAAACGTGATCCGAAATGTAGTCAGGTTTGAAATGAACATTACCTTTCCGGTTTTCCAATTGACTCCGATAGAAGGTTCACCCGCATCCGTGCCCTTTCCGGTTTTCACGAGAGCCGCTTGAGGTGTGAAGTTCTGAAATCTCGGCGCCAGACCAACGCCTTGCGTGGCGGGCCCGAGCCCGGGAACCACACTCGCAGTACCGTGATATTGATCGGAATTTGGGACCGGCGTGACCGCGGAGGCTACGTGAACGGTATAAACGCCGACTCCGTTGGCTCGCGGATCAAGATAGGCGACCTCTTCTGTACCCGGCTGACCACCGTTTGTGCCCTGGGTTGCGACCGGTCCATTTAAATCACCTTTGTGTACATAAAGGTCGTAGTCGGAGGCCTGTAGAGACCAGTTAACTCTTATCTGAATAAGTTTGCCGGTCCAGTCCGTATCGGTTCCTGAGACGGTGAGAGTGAAGCTGTCACAGTTTTGTGCCGGTCCGCTGTCAATACATTGACCTTCACCGCCTGTGCCTCCCGTGCCTGGCGCGTTACCCATCCAATTCAATGTTGGTCCGGTTGGAGTGATACTTCCGCCCCCCGGATCGGCCGCGTGAGATGGAGAAAACCACAATGAAAAGCAAACAACCGTGCAAAGACTTATGGCCAGGACATTCAATCCCCGGTTTCCTAAGGCAAAAGGATGTTTCGTGATCTTGTTTCTCATTTTCATAACTTTCTCCTCGCGCAACTCCTATCGAGCCCCGTACTGCAAGGGACGTTTTTCAAGCGAGACAAAAAGAGCCTGAATCGAAGCCGATTAGTACAGTGTGGAGCTTAGAAGGTGGGGGTTGAGTAAAACTTGAGTAGGGGTTGAGAACGAACTCAAATACGGCTCAAGGGGTGTGAGAATGCGACGGATAGTCTTTAGTAAGGCAAGCGAACTCAAGAATTCCTCAGGCTGGGGCGAGTAGGATAAGATTTGATTAAAATTTTATTGACAAAAGTCAGGAGTTAGAAGTGCATATGCGCCCGATATTCTTGATGAAGCTTGCTATTACGTTGTTGGCATTTACATGGATTCTAAACGCATGCGGCAAATCCGATGTAAGTCAGCAACCTTCTGCTAACGAGGCGGGAACTTCTTCTCAGTCAGTGCCAGCCTCCTCAAGTCCGCTACCAAAACAATCACCGGCGACTACGAATTCCGCCCTGCAATCGGGGCCTGGAAAACTGGATGCTTGCTCCTTGCTCACTAGCGATGAGATTCGGTCGGTACAAGGCGAGTCGCTGAAGGAAACAAAATTGAGCGGCGGCGTTGAGGGCGGTTTTAAGAGGTCGCAATGTTTTTTCGCTCTGCCCACTTTCAACAATTCTATTAGTCTAGTGGTTACCGAGAGGGGCGACGGATCGAGCGCGCGTGATCCCAAAGAGTTTTGGGAGGAGACTTTCGGAAAGGATGAGGAGAAGCAAGTCAAAGAACGGAGCACGAGTTCAGAGAAAGAGCGAGAGAAAGAAAAGTTGCGGAAAAGAAACCGAGAGGAACGAGAGGAAGAAGAGCGGGAAGGGCCACCGCCGCAAAGGATCATAGGCTTAGGTGATGAAGCGTTCTGGACTGGTACTCGCGTGGGTGGGGCGCTCTACGCATTGAAAGGCAACAGGTACATCAGGGTTAGCGTTGGCGGAGCAGGCACTCAGCAGGCAAAGATCAATAAGTCAAAGGCGCTGGCTCAGTTTGCATTAAAGAGGATGTAGCTGCTGCACTGGTTTCCAGGAACTCTGCGGGCCGCTTGGAGATTCTGAGAAGTGTATGAACGTATGCGGTCCGCTGCATAAATACGTTTACCACAGCGTTAGCGATGCCGGCACATCGTTTGACGCGAGCGGCGAGACCATAATGCGTGGCCAGAAGATATTGGTGATCATCATCGCGCTGGCGTTGTTGCTTGCCTGTATCATCGCGCTGAGACTGCGAAGGGACACGCCGGTTGGCCCGAGTGTGTCGGAAACTTCGCGGTTAATCGGCGGCCCCGCCTTCGAGGTTCAGGTCGAAATGCCTGCCTTCAACTCAGGGCGCGCACCGTGGGAGATCCCTGGCGTGATCTTTGGTTACGATCATGGACCGCGGTTCGATCAGGCGAGTCCTGGAGCCCTGGTCGGCAAGATCGCACCGGATCACATCGAGCTTAGCGCCGACGGCGGCTGGGATCTTTTGATCGAGAGCGACCGCGAAGGGCGGCTCGCTCAAGAAACACACGTCGCGTTTCCGGTAAAACTCGGCGGCAGACCGTTGAACTTCATATGCCGGCCCGCAGATTTCACCACTGGCTATCTTCACACCACCACCCGCACGGGCTCGGATGAAGTCGAAGGGAGCTTCCAACTGGAAGTCTCTATCTGCAAGAATGCTGATTCAGGAAAAACTGCCGCATGGCCCTACCAACCCCTCAGGGTTCGCGGGAACTTTGCAGGGTTGAAAAAGCAAGGATGAAGGCGGAAGGATGAAATTTCGAATTGCGAAGCGGGGATTTGATTATCCCGTGTCGCAACATCTGAAGACAACCCCAGATGAAAATGGGGCTAGGCCTACCGTGGTTACACACCCGAAACGATCCTCATAGGTTCTGGCCGCCCAGTGGACAATGATCCAAAACGACTCGGTGAATTCCTGGCTGAGGCTTCTCGAACGCGCGCCACATACTGGGGCGATATTAGATCGTCACCATACAAATCAAGCTCGCTGCGCTTTGTCGGAACGAGGTCACGTAACCGACCACGACCGCCTTCTCCGACATGTTTACTCCGCGACTTCCGTTGAGTGAGGAAAGCAAACCGAAATATGCGCAATGAGCTTTTGAATTCAAACTAATAGTTATCCAAGCTGCTATTGCATCGCGAACTGATCCTCAGCGACTAAGGAGTTCTTCAGTAAGACTCTCACCAATGTCGCCGAGTTTCTTAAAACGTCGAGCTGTTCGGTTATCGAGTTTGGCTGTTTTGTCATGATAAGGATCATCCCGTTCGCTTCGACCTGCGCCGAGGCGATAGGTCAAGAGGTCTTATCAATAAGCCAATTTACCAAACCAGCGTCAACCACTAATCTTGCGAGTTGCTCGGGGCCGATAAGAGTTACTCGAGGATCATTCGGTGAGGCCAGCGAGCCTGTATGGTAAACGTAGAACATTCGCTTATATGAATCGCTGCGTTCGCGGAACTTCTCAATATAGGTTGCAAGTTCTTTGGGTGTAGTTCGTGATTTCACCTGGACAAAAGCTCGCTCGTCAGTGCTTGGCAACCACAAACCAATGTCCTTGGTGTCTTGGGTTCCGCCAGTCACGCTCTCGCGTCGCCAGCCGCTGGTACTGAAAATCAGTTCAACTAGCAGCTCGAAATCACCGGGCGTCAGCATCTGCATCAAAGCAGGGATTGTCGATTGCAATTCATGCAAAGCTACTGACGTTCGCTCTACTTCCGGCATCTTTTCCCCATTTATTCGACGGATGACATATGAGACAACGTCAACATCGCAAGAAGTTCCGCGGTAGGCGGCCAACTTAGTCAGGGCTCCTGAAAGCTTGTCTTTGATCAGTAACTCGCCATTCACGTCCGTATTTCGCCAGCCACCCGCAATTGTCCGCCACAGGCCGTCTCCATCTGCGTGGAGTTGCGCCGGCGATCCATCAACATGTCCCCAACACAAACATTCGTTCATGAAGGTTATCCAAAGCATAGTTCCAGGGTCTTCAAAAAACAGCCTCAATTCTTTCGTGAAGCGGGCGGCGGTTCCCCTTTCTTTGCCCTCGGCGATAAATGAGGCGTTAAGACCTGGCCAATCCCCGTTCTGGCATAACAAGAATCTCTCTCCCGATTCGGTGCCGAAGCCCATCCGAATGATGCCTTTAGTCAGGCACTCTTGCTCCCAATTCCCACCGCTGCCAAGTTTGATATAGCGTACGTCAGGTAGCGGAATCTTGCCGATGTTTGGCTCCATAACGAGCGTTGTCCTTTTTTGCTTCTGCCACTCTCCGGTGCAAAGAGTCTAATATTTATTAGTCAATCTTCTCGTTCATCAGAAAATCACGCGGGCTGAAAATGTCTATGCCTTGGTGCTGCTTGAACACGAGCAAGTCTTTGTCGCCGGTGACGATGCAATCGCACTTACCGTGCGAGAAGCCGCGTGCAATGAGGGCGGCGATTAAGACATTCGTATCAAGGACGATCTTCACGAGACGAGATCAAAGACATCCTGATCGTTGAGGTCCTTGCCCTGTGACATTAGCCGCTCGCGGAGATTACGAAATCGCCGACTGAAGAGGTAATCCGAAACTGCCTTCTCCACCAGCGCGTTCTCGGACAAACCTTCTTCATTTGCGGCGTCGTCAAGAGCGCTTCTGGTCTCGTCGGGCAAACTGATGGTTATCATCTGGCTCATGAGTGTATTCCTTACGTCGATTAAGAGTATCGCATAGATCCGAATTTGCGCGGCATATTCTCGTGGAGGAGAATCCTCACGCTGCCGCCGCTTCCTTTTCGTGCGCCAACTCGCGCAGCGCGCCCTGCACGGAGTCCTCGGTCAACGTCGGATAAGCATCGACGATCTCAGCGACGCTCATTCCGCTGGCCAGGCATTCAAGCAGGAAGGCCACCGAGATGCGCGTTCCTTGCACGCGGGGCTTACCACCGAGGTGATCTTTATCTGAAACGATCCACTTCTCGTCGCTCATGGTTTTGTACTCGATTGCAACTCAATGATCCGGCCGCTACCGCGCGCGGTTCTGATACTCCCGCGCCTCACCAAGCAGCGGAATTTTTGTGTGCCAGTTGTGTGCCAACGCAACCAAATCAAGCTATACTCACCGGCACGCAGGCATTATAGAGTAAGCGGAAATGCTAATAAAGACGCACGGATCGGAACTGAGGCATACAAGCGGTAACAGGCGATTTGAGACTTAAAATCCGTTGTCCGAAAGGACGTGCGGGTTCCACTCCCGCCCTCGGCACCATATCTTTTCCGTCAACCACGTAAGTGACGGAGATGTTCAACTTCTTGACCGCAACATTGGCGTGAACCTCTACGGTGTGAACAGGTATGCCGAGCCCTGATCCGGGTTTTCATCGAACGGTGCACCTACCATTATCATCCCTTCGTTAGTGACGACTGCCCGTCCGAACCCATCGCCAGCCTGTCCATCGCTCGCAACTAGCTTTTGGTGTTGGACCCAGGCGCCGGCTTCTTGTCGAAAAATATAAGCCGCGCCCTGGCCTGCATTGTGACGAATGGCGCCCAGAACAATCATTGAGCCGCTGACTGCGACAGGATAGGCGAAGAAGTCGGACGCTGACGCATCGCTGGCAGTCAACTTCTGTTGCTCCACCCAGTTTCCGCCCTGGCGTTCGAACACATACGCCGCGCCCAACGATGAGACGACGATAGTCGAGTCAGAAATGCTGACCGAACCGCCGAGCACCCCACCAGCAAATCCGTCGCTGGCTGTCAGTTTCTGTTGCTCGATCCAAGTCCCACCTCTACGTTCAAACACATAAGCCGAGCCTTGGTCGTTATTTCCTGCAATATCATCAAATTCAGCCCCGACAACAAGAGTTGAGCCACTTAATGCCACTGACTCGCCGAAGATGTCGCCTGCGCCGCCGTCAGTTGCTGTAAGTTTTTGTTGCTCGACCCAGTTCGCGCCGGTCCGCTCAAATACATAAACCGAACCTTGTTCCACGTTTCCGCCAATATCGTCGCCACGTGCGCTTACTACGATAGTCTTGCCTGAAATGGCGGTCTCTATGCCAAATTCATCGAAAGCCGCTCCGTCGCTCGCTGTTAATTTAACCTTTTCAACCCATTGGTCACCGTGACGCTCGAAAACATAAGCCGAGCCTTGGTCGACGTTACCCCCAGTATCATCCTTGTATGCACCCACAACCATGGTGGAGCCGCTGATTGCAACTGCGTATCCGAACAGGTCCACGGCTCCACCATCGTTAGCCACCAGCTTTTGTCTCTGGATCAACTGTTGGCCCTGGCGCTCGAATACATATGCTGAGCCTTGATCGGGATTGCTGCCTACATCGTCCAAGTCCGCTCCGATAACTACTGTGGAACCACTAATAGCAATAAAGCCAAACTCGTCACCTGCAGTTCCATCGCTAGCGGTGATCTTTTGCTGCTCCGCAAAGGTAATAGGAGGAGAAGTTGCAGGGTTTACAGTGGCGACTGATGACATCGCTCGTACCTTGATGTCGACAATTAAGGTGGTCGCCAGGACGTACGCGATCAGAATGCTAAGAGTCGTGTTCTTCATAGGGCGCCTCTTCCTTCTGTTGAAGTTTTCTTCAACTGTCCACTTCTTCAACTTTTCGGTGGTGTGTCTTAATTTGATTTCTCTGTGCAACCTCTGTGTTCTCTGTGCCTCTGTGGTGAAGTTTAGCCCGGAATTCAGTTAACCCAGAGATACATCAGAGAACACAGAGGTTGCACAGAGAAGAAGGACACAACCAACTTTTCAACTAGCTGTGCCCGAAAAGTGAATTTTGCTTTCACGCTGCGACTTCGCGGCAGCAGTTGCTCTAAACTGACTATCGGACAAAGCCTCTTAATTGATAGAGGCGCGATTTTTGACTGGAATGGAGGGTCCAAACAGATCTTTGATGGATTATTTCAGCCGCTAAGGCTTCGGACACTTGCTGCAATTTGTTTGGCCTGTCACATTCGCGGGATCCGCGCAGAAGCCATCACTACCGCTTCTGCAAACAAGATTTCCCTCAACGGTTGAGCCTTGATTAAGAACCAGGTTGCTGAAGTTGTTTAAGTCAAAATCCTCGAGGTTTGAGTTGATATTTGGCGGACCTCCAGTCGGCTGACCGGCACTTCCCACCGTCACGTGGGAACCCATCGTTGCCTGATTCGGTTGAGTGGCCGTCAGTGTCTGAGTTACAGCGTTCAGGGATGCAATGCTGCCCTGGCTAAAGAACATGCGACCTGTAACCTGAACCCGAGTCATGCTGAGCGAAGAATTGGTAATCACGTTCGCGCTCGGCACATTTGGCGCTGACACGTTAATACTCGAGTCCGAGATCGTCACAGACGAACTCTCTGCTCTGACTGGTCCGCCGGTGAAAGTGGATTGCTGGAAAAACACGGCAACAGAACTCACCACGTTTATCGCAGCACTGAGTCCACTCGCGGGCGCTATTAGAGTGCAGTGACTGCAGCCCAGTCGCGAGCCAATGAAGAGACCAACTGGAACTGCATTAGTTCCAGCCTCAAAGGTGGTGTCTGCTGCGTTCGCCACAGAATTCTGGAGGTGGAGACCGAAAGTGGTATTGCCCGCCAGCCGGCAGTTTGTCAGTCGCAGCACCGGGATAGTTGCATCCGACACGAACAGACCTGAGAAGCCTCCGGTTAGCATGAGGTTTTCGACAGTGATTTGCGCCGCTCCGCGTACCCACAGGGCAGCTTCTGTGACGTCGGTGTTCACCACAGCCTGAATACCATCATTAGCTGGATCGGTTCCATGCAACGTTACGCCATCACGAGTTACAACCACGTTCTCGTGACACATACCGCTAATCTCGATCGTTAGCTTTGCGGTTTGGAGATTCGTCGTTAGAGCCTTATTGATCGAATCGCCTTTTGTGCAATCAACCTTAACCGTCGCGGTTGACTTCTCGGAATGGGTTACGAAGCTCGCTGGGAAAAGCAAGACAAAGACTACAGCAAAGCTTGCAAGTAGCAGATATCCGGCGTGTTTGAGGTTCATCTTTCTGGGACTCCTTTCATGATCATCGCAGTTGTGCCTGGGAGTGCTACCCGCACCAGTCAAATATCAATTCTTCTCATTGCCTGGCGCCAAGAGAGGTGATAGATTGCGGCCACTCCAGGTAGCGGAGATACTGGCTTGCCTAAGGTTTCGTTAAGTCTCACTTCTATAGGCGCGAATTCCACCCTAAGGGTGGCAGATTTTCAGAAATTTATTTCAACCACGGACGCTTGATCACCGGAGATATCACAGAACTCCTGATGCAGTGGCAGTCAGGAGATAATTCCGCCCTGGAACGACTCATTCCGCTGGTCCATGACGAGTTGCGCCGTCTCGCGCGGCAATGTATGCGTCGCGAACGGGAGGGACATACCCTACAAACAACGGCTCTCGTGAATGAGGCTTACCTTCGACTGGTTAATTCCAGTAGAGTCCAATGGCACGATCGAACTCACTTTTTCGCGATTGCGGCCCAACTAATGCGACGCGTGTTGGTGGATGAGGTACGGAAGCACCGTTACCAGAAACGAGGCGGAGGATTCACCCGCATCGCACTGGATGAAGCGCTTGCGATCTCTCAGCAACGAGAGTTGGATGTCCTTGCTCTCGACCTCGCGCTTGACCGGTTGGCCCAGTTTGCGCCTCGCAAGTGCCAGATTGTTGAAATGCGCTTCTTCGGTGGTTTGAGCGTCGACGAGACCGGCGTCGTGCTGGGCGTGTCTAACGATACAGTGAAGCGTGAATGGCGCACAGCAAAGCTGTGGCTGTTGCGTGAATTAAGTGGTAATAAAGCGGAGCGCCAGTCTCAAAACTAATTGATCGCAGCCGAATGACGGGCCGGTCCAGAGTTTCGGATCGTTGGACCATGAATCAGCAACGCTGGGAACGCATTGAAAGTATATTACAGCGCGCTCTCGATCTGGACCCAGACCAGCGTAGTGAATTTCTCGATGAAACCTGCGGCAGCGATCAGGCTCTGCGATCTGAGATTCAAGAGCTCCTGGGCAATGAAGTCGAAGCGGAAGTTTTTCTCGAGTCTCCCGCGGTAGCGTTGGTCGCTGAAGAACTTGCCGAACCTTCTTACAACCTACCCGAGGAAGTCACCCACTATCACATTGAATCGCGTATTGGTAGCGGAGGTATGGGTGAAGTTTACAAAGCGCGGGACGAAACCCTACAGCGGATGGTGGCCCTCAAAGTGCTGCCGGCAGAATTCACCTCCAACCGCGAGCGCGTCCAACGATTCGAACAGGAAGCTCTTGCCGCCTCGCGACTGAACCATCCCAACATCATCACGATATTCGAAATCACGAGCGTTAATGGCTCCCATCTCATCGCTGAAGAGTTTGTCGAGGGTCAGACACTGCGGCAGATGCTGATCGACCCCGCGACGAAGAAACCGCAAAAACTTCCCATTGAAAGAGCGATCGAGATTACGACTCAAATAGCCGCGGCTATTAAGGCCGCCCACACTGCCTGGATTATTCACCGCGACATCAAACCCGAGAACATCATGATCCGCGACGACGGCCTCGTGAAGGTGCTGGACTTTGGTATTGCGAAACTGAACCACGCCGAAGATGGAGAACCGGAAAAATCCGGAACAAGGAAAGATCAACTTAATAACACTTCACCGTCTCTTCCCTCATCCAGTTCGCAGACCTCCGTAAATCAACTGACTACTCCCGGAATGATCATGGGCACGGCGAGTTACATGTCGCCCGAACAGGCGCGCGGCGAACATCTCGACGGTCGTTCGGACATATTTTCACTGGGCATACTTTTTCATGAAATGGTCACCGGTCAGCGACTTTTCGCCGGAACGACCGGGGTGGCTGCGTTACAAGCTGCAGAACGCACCCAGGAACTCGGGTCGCGCGACGCAGGGTTGGGCCATGTTCCGGTTGAGTTGCAACGGATTATCCGGAAAATGCTGCGATGGAACCGCGATGAACGCTACGCCTCCGCTAATGAGTTGCTTGACGATCTACAACGGGTGAAACAACGGTTGGAAACCAGAACTACCAGGCGAATAGTCGGGTTGAGCGGGCTCGTTGCCGTAGTGGGAATTACACTAACTGCCATTGCGGCTCTTCTCTCAGTAAATGAAGTTTGGGAAGAAAAGATCCTGAGTGATGGACATACAGCGGCCGTCCGCCGCGCGGTCTTCTCGCCCGATGGTCGACTCCTGATCTCCTGTGGCGAAGACCATCAGGTCATTGTCTGGGATTTCGCGCGACGAGAGAGAATAAAGACTTTGACTGATCATACCGGGGTGGTCAACGCTGTTTCGTTCTCACCCGATGGCAAATGGTTCGCCACCGCCGGCGAAGATCAATCTGTGATCATCTGGGATGCGCTGCGGCTGGAGCGGGCCCATGTTTTGCGCGAACACGGTGCGCCGGTGCGAACGATTACCTTCTCACCTTATGGACACATGCTGGCTGCATCGTCTTCCACCGATGCTATCCGTCTGACCGTCATTTGGGATACCGATACCTGGAGAAAAATCCGAACGCTTCCGTTCGGTCAGTTTTATGGCAATCATGCCTTTCTGAAAAATAATCGTTGGCTCGTCGAGAATGCAGGAACGATCTGGGACTTGAATACAGGAGACATCATAGCTGAACGTGTTGTTCCGTTGGGAAACTGGATAGCGATTTCGCCGGATGGTCGCCGCTGGGCTGGTGTTCATTCCAACGGCAGAGTGAATTTTGTAGACGCAGCGCAACCGGAGATGGTCGCCTCCCACAAGGTTCATCACGATCACGGGCGCTCAGTCGAGTTCTCCCAAGATGGCCGTTGGCTGGCGTCCGCAGCGGAACGTGTGATCCTGTGGGACGCCACAAACCTAACCAAAGTGGTACCGTTGGAATACGACTCGATCGTTTGGAGTGTGACGTTCTCTCCCGACTCTCGTTGGTTGGTTTCTACTCATGGTGATGGGTCCATTCTGATCTGGAACGTCGCTCAGCGTGAACTGGCCGCAAACTTGAAACAACATAGCGGTGGTATCAGGGCAGTTGCTTTTTCGCCCGATGGCAAACGCCTGGCTTCAGCTAGCGATGATCACAACGTGATGGTCTGGAACGTCGTCGGAGGCTACAAGGAGGCGGTCCTTGCTGGGCATCAAACGCGAGTCACCGCAGTGGCTTTCTCACCTGACGGTCGATGGCTGGCATCAACCGATCAGGATGGCGTGATAATTCAATGGGATCTGATGACGAGGTCTCCGCAACGCATGATTACGCCTCCAGAAGGGGCATACAGCTATTGTCTGGCGATATCTCCGACTGGCAAACACATAGCTTTGACCAACGCCGTGTACGAAATTGAAACCGGACGTCAAATCATTATCGCTGGTTCACCGTGGAGCCATGTTTACAGTGCTGTTTTTACTAACGACGGAAAACTGATTGGAGCGACGGATTATGGAGAGATCCTTGTGGCCGACGCTGCAAACTGGCGAATGATCGAGCAACATAAATGGTCGGATTCAGCTCTGGTCAGTCTCAGTTTATCGTCTGATGGCGAACATCTGGTTACAGGAGAGGATGCAAAAACGGTACGCTTCGGTAGCCTTCAGCCATTTCGTCAACCGGCGGTAATTGGCCAGCACGAAGCTCGCGTTAAAGCAGTGGCTTTTTCACCGGATGGGCAACGTGTTGCTTCAGCCGGTGATGACAAACTCATCAAGCTCTGGGACCTCGGAAACCGCAAGCTCATAACAACCATCGGAACACATTCCTCACCGGTCTACTCGATTGCTTTTTCTCCGGATGGTCAACGGTTGGCTTCCGGAGAGCATGATCGCTCGCTTCGTATCTATTCGCGCTATCGACAACTCTGGGGATTCCGGTTGGACTAGCAGATCTATTGCTCAGTATCAGGTGGTGCACAGACACCGGAGTCGCAGAGCTCCGGCGGCAACCAACGATAACAACCGATCAGAAGAAATGGGACTAAGATGGTGGCGGGACGTCATGATACTAAGCCAGCCGAAGCGATACCTTGACGACCGCTAGGCGCGTAAATACTGGCTTGTATCGTTTGGCTGAGTTTTGAATTAGGTTCCGAACTCTTTGGAGAATATCGACCTCGGTAACCCCGTTAAGGCTGGCAACCTGATGAAGCTCGTCGAGCGGAATGGCGCCATTCGGTGTCAACTGATACCCGGTCAATATGGATATGTCTTCTGTACTGTGAGTTGAAGTTAAAAAGAGCAGGTAGCGCCCGCCAACTTGGGGCATGTTCAGACCTGCAATGCGAAATAGAACTCTTTGTCCGTTAGGATATTTGACATGTCCACCAACTCTATCGATTGTCAAAACTGAACCCTGCGCCACTCCCTGGATCTTGGATTTAAGTACATCTTCAACAGTAAGGGTGAATTCCGAGAACACATTCCGCTTGCTTTCAGAAAGAACGGCTTGCGCGGTTCCAATAGTCCCAACCACAACTATTTCACTTTCCGCGACAGGCAGCGCCGGGAAAGTAAAATGTGGTTCAAGGAACAATGCTGCTTCGTCTACCCCTGGTTCAACGTGGCTGGCAACTAAGTCGGTGTCGTTATAACGCTTTTGCTTCTCTTTTCGCTTTGCATTCTTCTCCGGGTCCGGTAAATCCTGTTTGTCGTCGTAGTCAACCGTCGGAAAACGTTCGTTGATTTTCTTGTAGTCCTCGTGGTTTTTTTGGCTGGCTGTTGTTATTGGTATTGGCTTTGGATGACGAACCGCTGAGAAAATTATTGTTCCCGCCACGAGCACCAACAAGAAGCAGGTGAGCTTTGGCATGATTGATTTCTTTCCTCCTACAATACTCTGAATCAATCGCGGGGGAATGGGAGTTGAGGCCGCGAGGTTCCGGGTCGGTCAATAAGCACCTTATACTCTTGCCTCCTACTCGAGTCAATACGAAGTACTCATACCAAGTACTCATCAAGTACTCATATAAGTCTGCCGCGTCTTTGTCACGAGTTAATAGAGATTTCGGTGTGTGATTGGTGAGTATTTCATGACCAACAGATCTCCATGTGACCCATCACCATTAATCGCACCTGCCGGAATATTTTCCGCCGATGTGGTAAGTGAAAAATGATAGTTCTGTGTCTCTCTCAGGAGAGAGTCGAGAGCCCCAGATTAGTCCGACAGGAGATGGGCTAAGATGGTGACGGTACGTGTTGATACTAAGCCAGCCGAAGCGTTACCTTGACGACCGCTAGGCGCGTAAATACTGGCTCATATCGTTTCGTAAGATTAGGTAGTGGTGCTATCACCAGACTTAAAATCCGTTGTCCGCAAGGACGTGCGGGTTCGACTCCCGCCCTCGGCACCACTTCGACATTCCTTCACTTGAAGAGTTAAAAGCTGTCGAGTTCCAACGTGAATTCTCCGCAGCAACGAGAGCATCAAAGACTTCATAAACTACTTCTGACGTCCACTTGAAATTCCACGGGGAACACAGAATCGATCGGTGGTGGACGGTTCCGCATATGCGGGCGCGCCACCAATCCCGACTTCCTCATCCGTGCCGGTGAACACTGGTATTCTGCAATTGCGGATCTCACTCGCGATGTGGGCTTACCGAAGCGAACGCGATCTAATTGTCGAGTCGGAAGATCACGACTTCGCCACCGGAACCATCAGTTATAGCAAACGCACCGGCAAGTGGTCCGGATGTGATTGCGGCGAGGTCGTGACGTGTGATCAGGCCTAACTTCACACGAAGGTTAAATTCACCAAAGAGATTTCCATTAGCATTTCGAGAGTTGCCCTCGAGATCCGTTATGAAAACTCGGCCTATGGTCCCGAGGATCATCAGGCGGCCGCCGCCCTGGGCGTCTTCGAAGTATTCGACGCCGGCAATGCCTGCTGTGCCGGTGGCAGTGAAATCGATTGTGCGCACGAGCACTCCAGCTCGCGAGATAACGCGAAGACGGCGCCTCTCAAATACCTGATCGGGACCGGGAACTCCGTTAAAACCAACCACGAATTCATCTGTCTCTGGCAAGTAACCAAGAGCCAGCGGTGGTCCAAAATTCTGTCCTAGACTGGCCGTGGTCAAACTGATCTGGCTATTGAGTGTCCCGTTGGCATTGTAGAGCCGGATCGCGCGAACGTTCGCGCCTCCGAAGGTCAAAACGCCGATGAGATCTTCCTGCGGTAAGTAAACTGTTTGCCGAACAAGCATCCCGCTTAGATCGACCACAGGCGCCGCAGCGTCGAATGTTGTTGGCATTCCCGCCACGCCGGCAGTCAAACTTGGTAAGGTCGAGTCGTGCGTAACCAGCAAACGATTTGCGTCACTGTCCCACGCAATGCCGACTGGCAAGTTAATGTTCATGCCAATTAAGTCGTTGCGATCATTTTGTGGCTCGCGATTAAGGTTCTTGTCATAAAAGAGCAAACGCTGCGGATAGTTGGTAGCAACAACTCGTCCATCAGCAATTTGCACGATGCCCTCACCCATCCCGTCTCCTGCTGTGGGTAACGGTCCGGAAATGATGTTCCCACCAAAGTCCATGATCCATAGACTGTCAGTATGATAAAGCGAAACCAGTAGACGGTTCGGGGCCAGAAAAGTTACGTCGCCAATCCCACCCTCAAAAAACTGTGTGGGCCAATCTGGTCGACTGATTTCAGCAACCTGCAGTCCATCGCGCCTTATGATCACCAGCCGCATCGCCGTAAGGTTAAAGTCGTCCCACGCAACCATTACAAGGTGATCCGGAAACATGGGAGAGGAAGCTGGAAGGTAGGCCATGCCCTCGATATGGTCGGGACGGTAACTGCTGTTTAGATATTGAATCCGCCGCGTGCCTTTAAAGCCGCAGGCCTGATCGAAGAAATAGAGCTTATCGGGATGTGGGTCGTTGTTCATGACGAACAAACCCTCCGACTCGACGAAGGTGAAGCCATTCACGAACTGATCGAACTCCGGATTGTCGATCTTGCACACTTTGGTCAGTGCGCCTTTCTTCACCGGGGCGGCGAACAATTCGTAGCCATCCATCATCGCCACCCGATCCTTCAAGGCACCGGATGTGACGAACGTGATGTCTTCGGTGTAGCCACCGATCCTGGCCCTGCTTACCACGCTCTGCGCAATCGCAGCGGAGGGAAGCAAGGCGATGAGGATAAAGAGGAAAAGAGAGGGTGATTGCGAGTTTAGTGTCTTCATGAGATTCCTCCGGGAGTTTCGTTGTGATAAATTGCGGCGATCTCTAAGGCTCTCACCTTTAATAGGCGTAATTTCCGGACCCACTGGTGGGTGGACAACGAACTTTTTCGCTGACTTATCTCCTTGAGCGGAAACATCACACAGCTTCTCCTGCAATGGCGCCGTGGTGACCAGTCGGCGCTCGATGAGCTCATGCCGCTTGTGTACGACGAATTGCACCGGCTGGCCCGCCGATGCATGCGTCGCGAACGCGCGAGACACACGTTACAAACCACCGCCCTTGTCAACGAAGCCTACCTTCGTCTGGCAAATTCGAGCGGCGTTCAGTGGCAAGACAGGGCGCATTTTTTTGCGATCGCAGCGCAACTGATGCGCCGAGTGCTGGTCGACGAAGCGCGCAAGCGCCTCAACCAGAAACGCGGAGGGGATTTCACGCGCATTGAAATTGACGACGCGCAGATAAGTAGCGGTCCAAAAGAGTTTGATTTGCTCGCGTTGGACCAGGCGCTGAATCGGCTGACAGAGTTTGCGCCTCGCAAATCAAAGGTGGTGGAGTTGCGGTTTTTTGGCGGACTTAGTATTGAGGAAACCGCGCAGGTGCTGAATGTTTCAACTGACATTGTGAAGCGAGAGTGGCGTACAGCAAAACTCTGGCTGCTGCAAGAGATGAGTATTGCAGCAACTTGATCTCGATTGTGGACGAGAAGCGCTGGTTACAAATTGAGGAACTGTTACAGCAAGCGCTCGATCTCGAACCGAGCCGGCGTGCGGCCTTCCTCGAACGTGCTTGTGGCGGCGATGTAACTGTGCTGGCCAAGGTCAAAGCGTTACTCGAGCGTGAGACTGAGGCCCGCAGTTTTCTGGAGTCTCCGGCGGTAATGCAGTTGCTCGTTCATACCACCGACCCACCCTTACAGATAAGCCACTACCAGATCGTTGGCCGCATCGGCGCGGGCGGCATGGGGGAGGTTTACAAGGCGCGCGACGAAATGCTGGGTCGTCTCGTTGCTTTGAAGATGCTGCCGGTTGAATTCACTTCCGAGCCGGAACGCGTGCAGCGTTTCCGGCAGGAAGCGTTTGCTGCGTCTCGACTCAATCATCCGAACATCATAACGATCTTTGAGATCGTGCAACAGGACCGCACCCATTTCATTGCCGAAGAATACGTTGAAGGTCAAACGCTGCGGGAGTGGTTAAGGGATTCACAGAATCGGCCGCGGAGTTTGAAACTTGAGAAAGCGCTCGACATTGCGATTCAAATTGCACGGGCACTGAAAGCGGCCCACACTGCGTGGATCATTCACCGCGATATCAAACCCGAAAACGTCATGATCCGTGAAGACGGCCTGGTGAAGATCGTTGACTTTGGTATTGCGAAGCTCGGCGATGAGGACGGTTCAACCTCTAACCGTGCTGCTGAGTTTCAAGCCCGCGATTTGTCACTGACGACTCCCGGTCTGATTATGGGAACGGCAAGTTACATGTCGCCTGAACAAGCGCGTGGCGAACAACTCGATGGACGTACCGATCTCTTCTCTCTGGGCATTCTGCTTTACGAAATGATCCACGGCTCACGACTCTATGCTGGTTCCACGCCCGCTGAAGCAATCGAGCGATTGCAGCAAAGCGACGAGGTCGTTCGGCAGAGTCTGAAGGTGAGCCGGATACCGAAAGATCTACAGCACATTCTGCGGCGCGCACTAAAAAGCAATCGAGTAGACCGTTATGCCTCAGCTGCTGAAATGCTCGAGGATCTGGTCAATTTCAAAGCACGTCTGGAAAGCCGAACGATGCGGAGAATCGTGCGTGTGAGTGCGCTGGCAGTCGTTTTAGCACTTGCCGTCGTCGGCGTCGCCGCATTTCTTTCCATCAATGAAAGCTGGGAAGAGACGATCTTGCGCGACGGACACTCCGCTGCGGTACGTCGCGCAGTTTTCTCGGCCGACGGCAGGTTACTTGTTTCAGTGAGTGAGGACCACCGTGTAATCGTCTGGGACTTCTTGCAACGCATGCCGCTGAAGACGTTGACCGATCATACGGCCGCGGTCACGACAGTCGCGTTCTCGCCTGATGGCAGATGGTTTGTCACCGGCGGTCAGGATCAGACACTGATTCTTTGGGATGCCATGCGTCTCGAGAAAGCATCTGTTTGGCACGATCAGCCGGCGTCTGTGATGACGGCAAGCTTTTCTTCCGACGGAGCTCTGCTGGCGTATGCGACGGGAAAAGTGATTATAGTTCGTGAGACGAAATCCTGGACCAAAGTTAGAGAGTTTCCTTGCAACATCGGGGGTCACGGTATTCTTCTCTTTCTGGCAAACAATCGGCAACTTGTTGATAACAGTGGCGCCCTTTGGGATCTGTCTACCGGCGAGAAGATCGTCGATCTTCCAGTTGAGTGGAGGGGTAACTGGATAGCTCAATCTCCGGATGGCAAGCGATGGGTTAGTATCGACGCTGATGGATTCTTAAAAGTTGGTGACCTTGCTGAACGCAAGAATCTTAGTCGTCAGCATGCCCATCACGATCATGGACGCGCTGTCGCATACTCTCCGGATGGAAAGTTGATCGCCACTGGCTCTGAACGAGTGCTGTTGTGGGACGCAGTAACCATGACCAGAATTGCGCCGCTGGAATATGAGTCGGCGGTTTGGTCTGTGGCTTTCTCTCCTGACGGCAGTTGGCTGGTCTCGACCCACGGCGATGGTTCGATTCTGATCTGGGATGTCGTGAATCGCGAGTTGAACGCAAGCCTGCGAGAACACAGTGGCGCCGTACGCGCCGTTGCTGTTGCTGCCGACGGCAAACGTGTGGCAACTGCCAGTGAAGATCACTCGGTCATTCTTTGGGATGCTGCAACCGGACGAAGGGAGGCGGTAGTTACTCAACACCGAACCCGAATCGGCGCAGTAACGTTTAGCCCTGACGGACGATGGATCGTTTCGGCTGACCAGTCAGGGGTTGTAATTCGTTACGACATTGATCGCAAGCGGCCAATGGTTATCCACCCTCCGGAAACTCAGGCCAGCTACTGCGTAGCCGTATCACCCGACGGTCGATTTGTGGCCACAAGCTTCTTTGTCTTTGACGCCGAGACTGGTGCGGTGATGATGATGTCCTCAACCAACTGGCATGGAATCTATAGCGCGGTCTTTTCCCAGGATGGCACCCGTCTCATTGGCGCAAGCGACAAAGGAGACATCTCGGTAATAGACGTGGCGACGTGGCAGGCGTTGGAAAAGCAGAAATGGTCGGACACGCCAATAGTGGCCTTGAGTCTTTCACCGGACGGCAATCACATCGCAACCGGTGACGACGGCAAGGCAGTGCGCTTGGGAACGATCAAGCCGTTAAAGCAACTGGCGGTGATCGGACAACACAGCGCACGGGTGAAGGCAGTGGCGTTCGCGCCCGATGGTGAATACGTAGCTTCGGCCGGTGACGATAAGATGGTGGCGCTCTGGGATGTGAGTCGCAGAAAGCTCTCGACCACAATCGGAACACATACATCGCCGATCTATGGACTCGCTTTCTCTTCCGATGGCCAACGATTATTCACCGGAGAACACGATCGTTCAGTTCGGCAGTACACCAGGCATCGAACTCTCTGGGGATTCTCACTGAACTGAGCGCATGGGACGTTCGCTGCGCGACATGCTGGAATTTAGCACGCGAGCATGCGACCACAGTAGCGCTCTGACCTGTCACAACTACGGCGCAACTCATCTCGCTTTTAGTTGTCTCATTCCGTTTGGCGACGATGGAAGTCCTACGACGCGCGTTCTTGTTTTGCGCCAGTTTATAGACATCATCGCTAAAAGATAAATCGCACACCCAGTTGTAATTGACGTGGTCCGCCGAAACGCGCGGTTGATGGCGCTGATGTTGGCTCCTGAGCTCGTATGTTTGGGAAAAAGCCTGTTGGACAACTTATGTTAAGCGGATTGGCCGCGTCCCTCAGAGCAGAATTGCCCGTGCAAAAGTTGGCGAGCGAGTCTACCCCATTACCCTTGTTAGTGTTGCGGGTGACGTTAAATATTTCGGCTGATACGTCAAGACGCTTCGTCTCGCTGAAATGAAAACCCTTTAGCAGGCGCAGGTCGAGATTAAAGAATTGCGGCTGACGAAAACCGAATCGCCGCGAGACTACGCCGCCCACTGCAGCACGTTCGTTAGCGTCATTTAGATCGTTGTTAGTATCAGTGCCGTCCTCAATTAACGCTGTGTAGGGAAAGGCGCTGCGCGTGACGATAATGCTGCTAGCGGTGAAGCCGTGACCTAAATCGATCAAGCCGCTCACATTCAGGTTGTGTTTGACATCCTGTTTCGATGGACCCGCTTCAGCTATCAAATTGAAAGGATTGAGCGTTGTTTCGCGCGAGAAGTTGCGTTCGTTTGAATCGTCGTCGCGGTTACGAGCAAACGTGTAATTGGTCTCAAACTGGAATCTTTGAGCAAAACGACGACGAAGTGAAAGCGTCAATCCATCGTAAGTTGAATGCGCTGACGATTCGTTGATCTCGAGTTGGGCAATCGTTGGATTCGGGCGTGTCGTGGGAAAAATAGGAAAACCGCTTGGTTGCAAAACGGGTGGAAATAAATTCCGATCGAGTCGGCGTTGAAGGTTCCAGGTCGAATTACGAATGTAGCCGGCAGTCAACACCACATCTCTGCCAATTTTGTGCTCGATCGCGGCTGCGAATTGAAAGGAACGCGGATTCTTGAAGTTCGGATCGAAACCAAAGACCCTGGCCGGCACGATGAACGCCGGCGGCATTACAGTCAAACGGTTGGGGTAAGTAACGATGGCGTTCGGTCCGCGCAAACGACAACCTGCCAGGTTAACTACGAGTGAGTTGCGGCAAGCAGTCGTTTCGGCGATCTCAATTTCCTGCGTGGTCAAGCCGTTGTCTGTGGTGACACGCTGAAAGAGATTGGCAGGTGTTCGCGCGGTGAAGATTCCCGCAGAGAATCTAATAACTGTATCGCCTGTGCCGCCAACATCGTAAGCCAATCCAAGACGCGGCTGAAACTGTTTTAGATCATTCGGAATCAGAGCGGTTTGTGGAAACGCCGGATTGGGATTTTGGGGCTGCGGATTGTACTGACCCTCCCAACGGAGACCGGCATTGATCGTCAACTGATTTGAAACCCTGATTTTGTCTTGGGCAAACAGCGCGAGCTCGCCGACGGTCCCGTGGTATATCAAATCTTCAAGGTTGTTACTGACGGGAAATGTCTGACGAAAACGGCGCGGCCGCCCATTGATAAAGTTCTCCAAGCCCGTGGCGATGGTGACACCGCCAACCGAACGGCTCTCAAAGTCGAAGCGTGGCTGTGTGTTTGATTCGCGTTCCTGGCGAACTCTGTTGATATTTACATCGACGCCGAAGCGAAAATTGTTTTTGCCCGTGTCGTAACTGATATTGTCGGTTATTTGAACGCGCGTCGTATCGAACAGACGAGGGCGGGCTCGATCGCCGCCAAGCGTCCCAAAACCGGCGACCACAGCTTGTCCGTCGGTGGAGTTCGGTTCTTCCAGGCGATCGTCAGTAGCGACTTGCCCGCGGATCTCATTAACGGTTTTTGCGCTCAAAAGCGTCACTAGAGATGCTTTCAGTCCGTTACTTGCATTCTGGCGCGTATAGTTGCCTTCGACGGCGGTATCCTGGCGCGCGGTATCGAAATTAAAGTTCTCACCGCGAAAATGGGTGTAGGTGTATTGCACATTAAGCGTGTTCGACTGGTTCAAAACGAAATCAGTGCGAGCAAAAAGCGCGGTTGGATTATTCGTTCCGCGTTTTTCCCCCTGCAAGGCTGTTATCTCAGGCGTAAGCGCAACACCGGGAACCGTCTGAAACTGGACCACGAATGGTACACGCAGGTAATTCTGTTCGAGACCCAGAAAGAAGAATGCTTTATCTTTCTTGATTGGACCACCGATTGAACCGCCAAATTGATTCTGGGCGTTGTTCAACTTCTGCCCGAAGGCGTCGGGCGAAGTCAGATGACGGTTGCGATTGAAATAAAAGGCTTCGCCGCGGAAATCGTTTGTTCCCGACTTGGTAACAACGTTAACGAAACCTGCGTTCGTACGGCCGACTTCGGCGTTGGCACCCGAACGGACGACTTGAAATTCCCGCACAGCGGTTTGGGGAAAAAAGAAAACCGATTCGTTTCCGCCGCGTTGGTTGCCCTGAAGCGCGTCGTTAAAATCCGTTCCATCAACCGCAATGTTTGAATTGATCGAACGTTGCCCGGCGATGACTAATCCGTTTCTGTCAGACTCCTGCACAACTGCCGGAGTGAGCGAGCTGAATTCGGTAAAGTTTCGGCCGCGAATTGGCAGGTCCTGGACCAGACGTGGCGAAATAATTATCCCGGTGCTTGGCGTCTCTCCATCGATGGTTTGGTTTCCGGGAACGACGTCAACACGTTCTGTGACGCCCGCCGGTTGCAGGCTGAGATTTACAGGTGTCGTCTCGCCGACTCTTAAAATGATTTGATCCTGCCTCCAGGTCCCAAATCCTCCAGCCTTAACTTCAACTGAATAATGTCCGACGGGCAATACTCTGACTGTATATCGTCCACCATCATCAGTGGTAACGGCACGTTCCAGACGAGTCTCGAGATTGCGCACAGTAATGTTCGCGCCAGGAACTGCGGCTCCGTTTGCGTCGGTGACTGTGCCTTCGACCGCGGCACTGCCTGATTCAGATTGTGCAGTGACGGCAACGGGTAGCAACAGAAACAGCAGTAGGAGAACCCTCGCGTTTGGTTGGAATCTAAAACGCTCGTACTTCTTCAAAGTCGTCGGGGTCTTTGACATCAATCTTCCTCATAAGACGAGATGGATAGAGCTTTGAGTACTTAGTGCAGCGGGACAACCATGAGTGATAGGTTTTCATTTGCCTAAAGCGCGCGAAAGCTGCTTCGCAGATCATCCCGCCCGCCTGAGACGACCTGACTGGTCCAATAATGAGTTACTGTGTCGCTATCTGAAGAGACGATAACGATAAGGCGGGAGGGTTAAAATAAGTTTACGCAAACATGAATCACCGGTTAAATCCGCGTTTACTATTTGGCAAGACCTCAGAAATACACGTAAACCCTTCGTCCGTTGGTGCCGGCGAAATCAACAGGTATATGGTTGACTTCACTGTCGTGTTGCCTTATTAATTCTGCTGGAGCCCGCCTTTACACCCAGAGCCGCGAAGTTAGCAAATTAAGAAGTGTTCTTTTTCCATTTCTTTGGTCAGCACCTGTGGTGGATTGCTGCCGGTGGCGGGCTCGGCGTTGCCGGCCACTACCTCCAACTCCGCATCCGCCGTGCATATCGCGTCGTTCTTCCAGATCCCAGTCTAGAGCTTCTTCGGCTTCAGCAGTTGTATGGTTACAACGCGCACGCCCTGGTTGCTATTGCCCCAGGGGCACGTCTCTGGTCCTGTCGAGAGACGGAGGGAGCTGTGAGCTATAACGAGTTTGCCAACGTGTGGTTGGTGCCTGGAGACCCGCTGGCAAGCGTGGCGAATCTTGTGGAGGTGGCCGGTTGTTTTGTACGGACGGCACGTGCGCAGGGCCGCGTTGTTGGATTCATGCCTGCAACTCACCAGTTTGCAAAGCACAGTAGTCGATTGGGCCTTCGAGCAGTCAAGATTGGGGCGGCCCCCTATTTTGATCTGGCAACCTGGGCTCCTCGTGGTGATCGTGCGAAGAAAGCGCGAGCCGGTGTGAACCAGGCCCGTCGCGCTGGTGTGCGGGTAACGAGAGTAGTCAACGTCGATGAAAAGCTGATTAGGGAAACGGCCTGCCTTCGCAAGAGTTGGCTAACCACGCGCCGTAGCGCGATTAAATTCGGATGGCTCTTCGCGGTTGATGTGTTCCAACACCAGGAAAGGAAGAAGTATTTCACAGCGCGCGACGCAACCGGAAGATTGGTCGGCTTTCTTGCTGCCAGTCCCATTCCTGCGCGTAATGGCTGGTACCTTGAAGATGTTTTGCGACGGGCGGAGTCCCCGAATGGAACCACCGAGCTTCTCGTTGTCGAGGTCCTCGATTTCCTGAGACGTGACGGCGCCACGCTTGCTACGCTTGGCACTGCGCCAATGGCCATGGAGGGTAATGTCGATCCTGAGATCCCCAATAGCTTCTTGCTTTCGAAAGCGGCACGGATCGTTGCCGGTTGTTTTTCACTCTTCTACAACTTCGAAGGAGTGAGGCGCTTTAAGGGTAAGTTTGCGCCGAGTTGGTGGGAAAGCGAATACCTCCTTATTTCGCAAGACGTCACCGCACCTCCACGCATCATCAGCGCCTTCGTGCAGGCGATCGTGCCTGCCGGACCTCCCACCTTGATCGCTCGACAAATTACCCACGCGTGGCGACGCATGACCTCTGCAAAGAACTCAGCCGCTGCTATCGAGAACCCAACTGTGGTAGTCGAGAGACAAAACAAAGTTAAAGCTCCTCGAGATCGTGTTCCTAATGACGGTGATGCTCATTCTTACCGGAGGAAATCTGTTTTCGTGGATGGCCTGACGCTGAACTATGTCAGCGTAGGCTCAGGTAGGCCGGTAGTCTTGATCCACGGCAACCCCGGTTCGCATCAGGATTACACACTGGCAGTGATCGAAAGGCTATCTCAATCGTACTACGTGCTGGCTTTCGATCGTCCTGGTCACGGCTACAGCGAGCGACATGATTCTGTGGAAACCACTGTCGAGGTTCAGGCTCAGATTATTCTCAACGCGCTGCGAAAACTTCGTATCGAGAAGCCGGTGCTGGTAGGACACTCCTGGGGTGGCTCACTTGTACTTGCCGCCGCGGTCGGTTATGGAAACGACCTTTCGGGAATCGTCTTATTGGCGCCCGCCGCGTATCCGAATGTCAGAGTTGAATGGTGGTCGTTTCTTCCGCACATACCCGTGGTGGGAAAGTTTGTGGTTAACACGCTGGCGCCATTGGTCGGGCGCGCCATTGTGAAGGAGAGTTTGAAAGAGGCTTATCATCCTCAGGCCGTGCATGAAGACTACGCGCAACGGTCTGCTGATATGTGGACCAGACCGAATCGCGTCAGGGCTTGTGCTTACGACGAAAGAACTCTCGGTGCGAGTCTCAAGATATTGAGTCAACAATATTCAGACGTACAGCTGCCCGTGGTGATCGTCACTGGTTCTGCCGATCTCCTGCTTGAGCCAAAGAATCATGCCTACCGACTTCACAAAGCGATAAAGGATTCAAGACTCGTAGTGCTACCGCGGACCGGGCATCAACTTCCTCAAACTCGCCCGGACGCTGTTATAGAGGCGATTGCGGTTGCGTGGGATGCAGCAGAGGGACGAAGCGATGTGAAGCTGAGCTAAGACCAAAATAGGAAGTCAGACGACAAAATGAAAAGGGCCGGAAGATTTTCGGCCCTTTCCCTAACACGTTAAGTGGGAATTAATGATTCACTGTTGCAGGGACGGTGGAAGTAGCTTTTCTCGCTTGCGACATCTGCCAGTAGTCCTGAACGAAATCAAGCTGTTTTCCGTGTCCGTTGCTGGTGTAGAAGTCGTACTGCTTCATCTCCGCGTAGACCTGGTCATAGTTCCAATGATCGTGATTGAAACGATATAACGCAGCCATCACTCCTGTGCGATGACGTCCGCCCGCGCAGTGTACGTAAAACTTACCCGTAGCGGGATCGTTAACAAGTTTCAAAAACTGGTCTACCTGTGCTGCGCTTGGGTTCTTTTTATCGACGATGGGAATGTTAACGTAGCGCATGCCGGCAGCTTCGACGGCTGGTTGTTCCTTCGCCCTGGAGTTATCGGTTAAATCAATTACCGTATGAATCCCAATGGCCGCCAGACCTCTTAAGTCGTCTGCGTTAGGCCTGCCGCCGCGATAAAAGCGCTCATCCATTTGGCCAAAGTTACTGATCTTTATATTGGGGAAGTTGCTTTTATTTGTCTTGGCAAATGAGCTGGCTGAAAAGGAAAAAACAACGGCCAGCACCGCGATTACACTCAGGGAAGACTTTCTAACAAAATTCATCTCAAAACTCCTCAAGTAAAGTAGATAGGTTATTGCTGGTCGGGTGGCTGAGTTCGTCAACGAAAGCGCCGCTGTATTCGTGTCAAACTCGAATATAAGATTCAGGAAATGTTGATGCAGTTGCACAAAATCATGTGCCCCTTTTGCGTTATGAACTGCCGATTTGGTGAGTGTCTTTGACCAGCAATCGTGCTCGGGTGGCAACACGAATCCCTGTTCGGAAGGATTCTTGTGTGGCGGTCGGAGGATTCGCCATTAGAACTCAATCTTGATCTGCCCGGTGACTCTTCGATTGCCTGCGGAGCTTCTATTTCCTTCTCCGTAACCGCCCAGCGTGGCCGTCGATTGGCCGAAGAACGGTGAACTCAGATTGCCGACGGGTAGATCATTATTCGTCCGGTTAAGAAGGTTCTGAGCCTGGACCGAAAACGATAGTTTGTAAGGGCTCTCGTCTTTTGCGTTGGGCTTAGGTCCGCCGAAGAATTGGCGAATTTCATTCAAGCTGACGGTCTTGCTTATTCGCAGATTTACGGCGGCGAAGGATAGTCCTTCGCCGTAATTGCGCGGGATGATCGTCGCTCCTGCAGGTGGGTTGAGGTCGAACCGGCCCCATCGCGTTATCTTAAGGTTCTCGACGGTTGTCAAACTGCTGGCGAAAGCCGGACGCTCTGTAAAAAGGGTGTCCTCATTAAGGTCACGACCGATGATGATGTTGAAGGGGCGACCCGAAGAGATAATCATGAAGGGCGCCACCCGAAAACCCCAGGGCGCGCTCACTGTTCCTTCGACGATCAACCGGTGTCGCGCGTCGATCGCGGCGCGTCCGTATTCATTGCTCAGGTCATAAGTGTTCGCGGGAAAGCTTCCTACTCCGTCAGTATCACCGCGAGCGTGACTGAGCCCGTAGGTAGCATGCAAGAAGATCCGACTATTGAATCTGCTGTCCAACGTCACGATCAGCTGCTTCTGGTTGAAGAATCCCGAGGACTCGTACTCAAGTATGTTACCGGCATTAACAAACGGACGGACGCCGCTGTTTCTTACTCCCTCGACAAAAGTGCCCGGCAGCGGGGCGTTGATATTGCGTGTGCGCAACTGATGTAACGCTCGCGTGTTGATGAAGCTGAGCGAGATAGTGGATTTGAACGGCAGTTGCCGGTCGTAGCTAATGGCCGATTGCATCAGATAGGGACTGCGAAGATCCGTCTCTTTTCTTCTCAACGTTTGCGGAAGAGCGAACACATTGAGCGCTTCAATACTGGGGATGAACGGAAAAGTTGCCAGAATGGGTGAGTTTGTAACCACATATTGTTGCTGGTTGATTCCGTTGAATCGTTCCGACTGCAAAGTTAAGTTATCGCTGATGCGCTCAAAGAAGATGCCGAAGCCGCCACGAATAACAGCTTTCGGGACTCCGTTCTTTCCTTTTGGCGACCAGGCGAGGGCAATGCGCGGGGCAAAGTTCAGATTGTTATGAACATTCGTCTGCCCTTCGTACCTTAGTCCGAGGTTGAGTGTAAGATTTGATCGGGCTTGCCACTGGTCCTGAACAAAACCTGCTACATCTGTTTGGGTTATTGACACTTCGGGGTTGCCACCCGCGATTGAAAGCTGAGTGGGATTGACACCTAGCTGTTCATCTGTAATCCCGGGTGGTTTCGGTGGGCCTCCTGGTCCGTTGAAGAGCAGTGTGCGGCGATAACGTTCAAGGCTGGAGACCTTGTTGAAGAGAGGTTCACCCTGCGCATTTCTAACGACCTGATTGTTGATGTCGAGTACGACTGCATTACCACCCGCGAATGTAAAGGTGCCGCCGAAATTGGCGCGTGATTCGTCGTTCACCTTAATGCGACGCAAGCGGGCGCCAAACCTGAGTACATGAGGACCTTGGGTCATTGTCGTATTGTTGTAGATTGCGGTGAGCGCTCTGCGATTCAATGAAGGTCCCGATTGATCTCCACCACCGTTAAAGGCATCCTGGACATTCAATGCGAAGCTCGAGTTCTCTGGCTTCTGTTCTCCCCGATCAGTTCTGACTTGCAAGCGCGTCTCCGTGACGGTGCTCTTATTGAGCACGGCTGTTTCGGTGAGACGGAATTGACGCTCGTACCCAGTGACTTCATAAGCACGCGAAGGAAGAGTAAAGCCGCCGATGCCGGTGTGCCGCGTGTGTGATGGGTTAAACTCCACGACTGCAACCAGGGTGTGGTTCTTATTGATTTGCCAATCGACTCGTGGTTGGCGTTCCTGCGAGCGTCGTGGTATCAGGGCTGAGTGGACGAAGGGCACGACGTTTAGCGAGGGATCCAAAACGAGTGCATTAATGTAGGCGTTGTCATCCAGACCACGGTACTCCAGGTCGAAGAAGAACGAAGCGCGGTGTTTCACAATAGGACCACTAATCGAGAAGTCGAGTGACCGCACCTGGTAAGGCGCGCGTATTAACGTGTAAGGATTACGCGCGTTCAAGCTTTCGTCGTTGAAATTGAACAATGCTTCGCCGGCAAACTCATTGGTGCCGGGCTTCGTTAGAATCTCAATTCGTCCAAAGCCGATCCGGTCGAATTCCGCCGAGAACGGATTTTGATTTACCCGTACTTCTCTGATCGATGATTTGAGTGGCAAACGCGCTCCGCTGAACCCATCGACAAACACTTCTCCACCGTTTGGACCAGCCGCTGGTCCAGCGAGCGCCTGAAGGGCACTCGCCAAATCATCACTATCATCCGGAAGCAGGTCCAGTTGCTTGCCGCGTAGGACAAGTGAATCCGCATTGTTCTCGGGCTCGGTGCCAACGGGACTCTCCGAAGGCACAGTAACATTTTCGGTGAGAGGCCCGATTCTGAGTTGGATGTCCCGCACACTCCTTTGGCCCGCGGACACCTTGAGGTCGGCACTCTCGTAAACAGCAAAACCTTTTGCACTCACGCGCAAAGTGTAGGTTCCAGCCTCCAGGGATTTGAAGGCGTACCGTCCTTGCTGATCGGTGAGGCCAGCTTTCTCCGTTCCATCACGAGTCAATAAGGCTATCTGCGCTCCGATGATTGCACCGCCACGTTCGTCGGTTACTTGTCCACGGATTTCGGCTGCCGGGCTCTGGGCGCTGATTTGTCCGACAAAGGTCCCGACAACGCAGCTGAGGGAAAGTAGCACGGACCTTCTTATTGTTCTGTGCATATCTTGGCTTTAAGGAGAATCTCTGCTGCAATCGGTCATGAATAAGCCGGACTGCCTTTAACGGCGTTATTTCAATACTTTTCCATCCGCATCAAAGACCAGACTGATCCGCTTTTTCCCGTGTTTGGCAATGACTTCATATTCAATCTTGTCGCCGCGCGTGACTTTCTCAGCCTTGCTCACGACAGCCTTTGGATATTTCGATTGAATCAGTTGCTGGGCTGCCGCGGGAAGATCCGTGGCAGCCACAGTCTCTTCTATTTCCGCCACCGTGCCGTCGGGGTTGTAGAGGATGTCACGCATCGTGGGGCCTTCTTTACTCTCGATTTCATAGAAGAGCTTCCCGTGCTCCTTTTCCCTCGCATAGCCGCGAATGGTGGCATTAGGATAGGCGGACTTAAAGGCGTCGATCACCGCTTGTGGCACGTCCTTCTCTTTAACCTTGCTTTCCTGTGCTGCTGCCGAGAAGTTTGTTAAGAAGAGGCCAATCGTGATCAAGGTCACTCGCTTAATTATAGAGTTCATTTCTTTTCTCCTGATCTGGGTTCGTGTCGCTTGGTTATTTTTGTAGCTGAATTGGGTACACGCATCTGGAACCACGACATGAGACGAACAACACGAAGTCTGAATTAACTCTCGCTCTCAAGCGAGTGTCAGCCAAGCTGGAATCTTCATAAAGTTCCTCGATCGATAGGAGTATTGATAAGGTCGCCAGGCATTATGCCGGAAAAACATTAGAAAACCCTGAAAGACATCTGAAGCTCGACACTACCTGGCGGCTTTCTCATGACTTTCTAACTGCTTTCAACGTTAATATTGATTCATGCGGTTGCTGGTTGTTGAGGACGAGAAAAAACTGGCTGCTTTCATCAAGCGAGGACTCGAAAAGAAATGTGGCCACGCCGTAGACGTCGTCCACGATGGTGAGGAAGGCCTCGTTTATGGCCTGGCTGTCGACTACGATCTGATCATCCTGGACATTATGTTACCGAGACGCGATGGTCTCTCCGTGCTGCGAGAGTTACGCGTCAAAGGGGTTAAGACGCCGATTCTGCTGCTTACCGCCAAAGCTACTATTGAAAGCAAAGTGGAGGGGTTGGACAGCGGTTCGGACGATTACCTGACCAAGCCGTTTGATCTGAGAGAGCTGGTTTCTCGGGTCAATGCCCTATTGAGACGCAACAGTGTGGACCAACCGGTCCAACTCACGATTGCCGATCTAACACTCGATCCCGTTAAACGAATTGCCAGGCGCGGGGGGCGAGCTCTTGAATTGACGGCACGCGAATTTAGTCTCTTGGAATATCTGATGCGTAAAAAAGGACACGCGCTTTCACGAAGTCAAATCATGGATCATGTTTGGTCAGGTGAGTTTGAAGGAACCTCCAACATAGTTGATGTTTACATCAAGTACCTCCGCGGGAAAGTCGATCTGCCAGGTTCAACAAAGCTGATTCATACCGTCTGGGGCGTAGGCTATCGACTTGGAGATAACGACGAAGGATGATTACTTCCCTAAAAACCCGAATCGCCGTCTGGTATATCTCGTTGTTGACCTTAATACTTGTGTGCCTCGGTCTCGCGCTCTACTTAATAATTTCCCACAGCATGATGAACGAACGCCGGGCGTTGATTGCTCAAGACCTCGAGCGAATACAACAAGTCTCCCAGCGTTTTGGCAACCGGGGAGTTAGTCGCTTGTTGGAAGAGGCAGAAGAGGAGATCCCGTTGAAGCCGGGGGACGAGTTCGTCCAGATCTTTACTCTCGATGGCACAAGCGTAGCCATTTCACAGAACCTCAAAAATCATCACTTACCTTTTCGTCCCGATCTGGCACAGCCTGGCCCTCCTAAGTTTGAAACGATTTCAACTTTCCCCGACGGTTCAACGGCGCTGCTCGGCGGAACCACCATCAACGTAAAGGGTCAGTCATATTTCGTTGCTATCGCGGCTTCACTGTCCAACGTTCGCAGTATTCAGCGTCGACTGTTAGGGACTCTCCTGTTATCGATTCCGATCGCCATTCTTTTGGCCCTGGTAGGCGGCGCGGTGCTGGCTAACCGGGCTATCGAGCCACTCGATCGGGTGACTGGCACTGCACAACGAATCTCCGCCGATCACCTCGGGGAAAGAATCGAACTTGCGCGCGGGGACGTAGAACTCCAGCGCTTAGCTGAGGCGTTCAATCAAATGCTTCAACGGCTGGACCAATCATTCAAACAGATCAGGCAATTTACAGCTGACGCTTCTCATGAACTGCGGACGCCGGTGGCTATTCTGATGGGGGAGACTGAGCTTGCTGTAAATGACTTGCTGGACCATGAAGAATGCAAAGCGGCGCTTCGCAGCCGCCGTGAAGAGCTGCAACGGATGGCACAAATAGTTGACGACCTCCTCGTCCTCTCACAATTCGACCACGGAGAACAGACGCTACAAGTAAAGCCACTGGATTTTTCCGACCTTGTGATTGAGGTTTGTGAGCAACAACGAAAACAGGCGAAATCAAAAGGTGTTACGCTGGAGTTGACGGAAACTGTTCCAGTTAATATCGAAGGAGATTCATCCCGTCTTAGACAAATGGTAAGAAACGTTCTTGACAATGCCATCAAGTACACCCCAGCAGGTGGGAGGGTTACTGTCGAGTTGGACCACTCTAATGGGAAGGAATTCCGACTCAGCGTTTCGGATACCGGAATCGGGATTCCTGTTGCGGCGCTGCCCCACATATTCGATCGTTTTTACCGGGTCGATCAGGCACGAACCAGAGGGGAAGGCGGCTCAGGTCTCGGTCTCAGCATTGTAAAGCAGATCATTGAGGCTCATGGAGGCAGCGTTTCTGTCAAGAGTGACATTGGAATGGGAACTGTTATGACCTTGACCCTACCCAACAGTAAGCTGGCGGCAGCTCCGAGGTAGTGGCTTATTTCGTGTGAATACTGGCTTTGATGCGACAACCTAGAAAGCCGGCTCTTTAATCTTCTTCTCGGCTTTGCCTCAAAAGTCAGAACCTGACTTGGACCAGAGTCAGTACCACCTCGCGGTAGCGGGTGGGTGCATGCGCAGCAAACTTAGCAAATCGAGCGGATCTACCTCGTACCCACCCGCTACCGCGAGGTGGTACTGACTCTGTCCAACAGTGAATCCGGACTTTTGAGGCCAAGCCCTTCTTCTCATCTTTTTGTGCGCATAATTACCGCAAGGCGTCTCCCCAGACGGCGATTCTCAAGTCAAAAAGGGAGTAAGGGGATGTGAACGTGCAAACATTAAGATATTCGGAAGCTCAACAAAATTGTTGATTTGATTCATGCGCGCTCATTTGCGCGCGATGAGCCAGTTCCGCAACACTGAAGGTAAACTCACTCATTTTGGAGTGGGTTTTTGATGAGTCAATTCGGTTCTATTGACATGACCATCGCTTAGCATTAGAGTCCATGTGCTTATTTACAACAAGCCTAATGTATAGAAGTTACAGACGTATGTTACGGGGCAGGGAACGCTGATCACGGAAGCAAGCCCTTGCGTTCCGATTTCAGTCTTACCTTCTTTTTCTGTAACCAAAAGAGTAGTTACACTCGCGATGACACCGGAAGAAATGTGTCACGGCCACTACGAGGTTTATTGGTAGCCGGACTCCGCGTTTCGAGCGCGAGAATGAGAGACGGCGAAGAGCCCAGCCCAGACGCCACACCTTCGTCCTTTGCCGCAATGGCGGATGATGCCTCCCGAATATTTTGTATTGTGTTGCTCCCACAACCAACCCTGGTCAAATCCATGTGACTCATAAAAGCCTCGATGGAAGTGACCGCTTCAGGGAATCTCTAAAGTTCAACCCCCGATGATCGGAAAAATCGAATAACTGTCACCTCGTTATTGATGGAACTCATTCAGACAGGTTCTCGCCATCGCCGGATGTGCGTCCTAAAGTTTGATTGCATCACCTTGAGTGATAAAGCTCCATTTTGGCACCTCATGAAGGGAAGTACTGGCATGTATCAGAAAGGCTTTCACTGTTACCGTCTGCCCCCCTCTTCGCTACTGGCTACATTAGAAACATTGGAAAGAGTACGACAAAGAATCGTTTACTCTCGAAGGTTGGAGCGTCTATGGATATTTATTGAGGAGTCTTACTCAGACCCTGACATTCGTCTGGGAGATGCGGCCAGGCACAGTGGTGTTAGCCAGGATCATTTAAACCTCCTCCTGCGTCGTTTCGCCGATACAACTTTTCATGAGCTGCTCGCTCGCTATCGCATAGAAAAATGCCTGGAGCTTCTTCACGAAAGAAACTACACGTTAACTGAGATCTATGGTCGTTGCGGGTTTAATAGCTCGACCACTTTTGATCGGCAGTTCAAGCGGTGGGTGGGATGCTTGCCGAGCGAATATAAATCGACCCTCACTAATAACGGCGGGCATAAAACCGTTTTTTGAATAAAGAATACCGATTTTTGAACAGACTAATTCGAGTAACTGACTAAGATTCACTCATCCCTCCATTTGCCCCTCAACACCAACAACTAACACAAGCAACGCTGTAACTTTTCTCAACGGCTGTCTCTGGTAGAGGACTCTCAAATGGAACTTACAGAACGACTGCGTACAATCCCGCTCTCATTTCTAAAGGAACTTCCTCGATTTATTCTAATTGGTTTATTCAGCTTCGCGGCGATTGATAAGCTCATTCATTTTCGCGGGTTTGTGACCGCTATTCATAGCTATCAACTGCTGCCCTCCTCGCTGGAACACTATGCCGCGATCTTTTTCATCATGGCCGAGTTTGCGATCGCGCTCGGCTTGCTAACGAAACGGTGGCGGCGAGCGGCGTGCCTCGCGGCGGTATTATTGTTAGGGACCTTCACAATAGTTTACCTCGCAGTTAATCCCGCCGGAGTTTGTGGGTGCTGGTTTACGCTGACGCTGAATTCAGGCGGATATTTTCACATACTGCAAAATCTCGTTTTCATAGCCCTCGCCATTCTGATATGGATGGACGATAGGTCCATAAAACCCGACGCTTCATCGGTCTCGTACTCGACCAGCCTTTCAACCGCGGAATCCGACGACGGAAGACTTAAACATGCATGATAGCGGTTTCATCTTACGAGAAAGGAGGGAGACTAACTGTGATGCGATCTGTTTCGAGATTACTTCTGACTACGCTGGCGCTCGTACTACTGTTTGCCGGCTCGTTTAACCTGAATCGCACCAGCGCTAACGAACCAGCACCAGGACTGTGCCAGACCGACTGCGGCTGCCCGGGTGGTACGTGGCTCTGTTGCACGATCTACGTGGACAACAGACAGATTAATTGTGGGATGCCATGAGGGAGAGCCTGGATAGCAGGCTAAAGAGAAGCGGTTGAAGGGTCAAGTCTTCCGTCGTCCGCTCAACCTTAAAAATAACTTTCGGAGAAACGCAATGATCAAGAACCTGCGTAAAGACTTGCTTCTGATACTCGCTGTTGCAGCGGTTTTCTTGTCGCTGAGTTACGCGATTGGGTTCGTTACGGATAAAACACCAAAAACGGCTGAACTTCAGACGGCTTTTCTAACTGGGGAACGCGCGCCCAAAGCGCAGCCCACTACGGCCAGAACGTGGCGCACACCGGCCTTCGAAAAAACAGCGGTCCTCAACTCTACGAGTCTGAAGGCGCCGGCGAAGATGGGTGCCGACAACAGTGGCAACATCTTTGTTATAGATTGGTCGGATCTTCGAGTCAAAGAGTTTTCGCCTGATGGAAAACTTCTAAAAGCGTTCGGCGAAGAATCGGGTGAGCCCGGTGCTTTCATAAATCCGACAGGTTTCGCCCTTGATTCTGGCGGCAACTTGTGGGTGTGTGATCTCAAACAGCAACGCATCGAAGTCTTCAACGCCGATGGAAGTAAAAAGACCATTAAAACTAAAAACACGACCTATCGGATCGCGGCAATCGGAGACCGGATGATTACTATGGTCACGCCGACAAATAGCCGGCTCTTCGAGACCTATGATTTGTCGGGGCAGCAGTTGCAGTCATTCGGAGAACTACTCGCGGATCAAACTGACAAAGGAATCGTCCTCGATGGAGACATCGTAGCCGACACCGAGAATCATGGAATCATTTATGGCGGTAGGTACCTGGGCATTATTGGCGCCTTCGACGCCGAGGGCAAGCAACGGTTTCTGGTCCAAACGATCGATAACCTCCCCCCACCGGCGGTATTGGACGTTGAGCATGCGGGGAAGAAACGAAAGATCAAACCCAACACTACCCGGCCCATCTTAAGCCTGAGCGTCCTGAATAAAGAGTTGTATGTTTTGAGCGGAGTCGGTCGCGACGGTGCGGCAGCAAGCGACGGCGGAGGAAAGGTGATCGACGTCTATGACAAGCAGGATGGTCGCTATTTGTACTCGTGGGAACTCCCGGCCGATGGTCAGGAGGCTGTAGTGGGCTCGAACTACATCTACATTCGACGTGATAAGGAAGTAACAGTATGGCGTTTTACGTCAAGTACGTAATGCCCACGAAATAATTCCGAACTCCAAACTGCTCAACTACTCGCAGACATGTTGCGCTGGTCCGATTTCCGCGGCGGGATGAGGTTGTTGCGCCGAAGTCCGGTCTTTGCCGCGACGGTCATCCTCGTCCTGGGATTGGGAATCGGCGTCAACACTCTGGTCTTTACCATCACCGACGCAGTTCTATTGCGTCCCTTGCCATACCCGAACCCTAATCAGCTGGTTTGGATTAGTCAGGGAGTTTCACCTACCAAGACCGAGTATGCGATAGCTCCGGACTTCGTTGTCTGGCGCTCACAGGTGCAATCCTTTTCACATGTGACTGCGTTTTCCGAACACTTCCGCAACCTTAGTGGAAGGGGTTATGCGGAACAGATTCTAACGGCGGCGGTGTCGGCTGAATTCTTGTCGTTGCTGGAAACTCCACCGATTGCCGGCAGGGACTTTCTTGCGAGCGATGACCAACCCGGAGGTGAAGGAGTTGCGATCGTATCGAATGGTTTCTGCAAGCGGCGCTTTGGGGAGGTAGGCCACTGCGTCGGAGCAACACTCAGGCTCAATGATCAATCAGTCGAAGTGGTCGGAGTCCTGCCCGATAACTTTCGTTTTCCGGAACCGGCTGAAGTCGAAGTTCTGACTCCGCTGGCGCTTGGTCCGGATCAGGCGAGCCGCGAGGCGAGCATGAGCGCCGGGACGCAACAGATCAAAGTGATTGCTCGCCTTCGGCCTGGTATTTCGTTAGCTCAGGCCCAGGCTGAACTTAGTGTGGTCCAACAAAGGATTGTTCAAGCAAGCCCACAATTCCAACAGAATAACGACGCGAAACTCAGCCCGCTTCATGAGCATTTAACCGCTAACATTTCGCGGGCTGCACTAGTACTTTTGGCCGCCGTCAGTCTCCTGTGGGTGCTTGGTTGTTTGAATGTTGGAAGCCTGCTATTTGCACGCCTTATCTCCCGCCGGGGCGAAATGGCTGTTCGAATAAGCCTGGGAGCCAGCCGGAGGCGTTTGTTCCGGCAAGTGTTAACGGAGAACGCCTTGCTCACTTTCTTTGGAAGTGTCGTAAGTCTTCTTATTACCTACTGGGGACATCGCTTCATCATTTCGATTTTTCCTCAGCAGGTATTCAGAATCGGTGATATTGAACTTAGTCCCGGCATTGTGGCTTTTGTGATCACAAGCTTCGCATTGACAGCATTGATTGTCAGCCTCGTAGCCGCGCGAGCTTTCCCTGCTCAAAATGCTGCCGATCTTTTGAGGTCCGGCAGCGGTAACGTCATCGGGTCGCTTAAGATACGACGAGTCTTGAATGTCCTTGTCGTCTGCGAGTTGACGTTGGCGGTAATCCTGCTGGTTGAAGCTGGGTTGATGATTAGAAGCTTTTGGGCTTTGCGGTATCGTGATCTGGGTTTCCAGCCGGAGCAACTTCTCACTTTACGAGTTGATCTATCGCCATCCAGGTATTCCTCAAATACTCAACAGAGAGCTTTTTTTGAGACGCTGCTTCAGCGAGTGGGCGCGCTGCCGGGGGTTGATGCGGTGGCGCTTTGCAGTTCCCCGCCGCCGGTGCCGGTAGGCGGAATGTTTCGCCTCTCAGTTGAAGGTGGAAATTCTCAACCTGGTCCGGGCACTATGATCAGAGTTCAAGCTGTAAACACTGATTATTTCCGCATCATGGGAATTCCTCTCTTCAAAGGAGAGATGTTCGCAGACCAGGGACACGATAGTCCCTCAGTCGTGATCATCAACCGAGCGTTGGCGCGACAACACATGGACCAGGACCAGGCAGTCGGGAAAAAGATACGATTTGGCGGCCCGCAGGCGCCTTGGCTTACGATAATCGGGATCGTAGAGGACTCTAAGAATGTCGGCCTGGCTTCCGAGCCAGAACCGGAGGCATATCGTCCTTACCAGCAGTTTCCTCGGCTCGCCACCATCTACGTGTTAGCCAGATCATCAACGTCTGATCCTTTGATACTGGTCCCAGCCATTAGACGAGAGGTGACGACGTTGGACAGCGAACAGCCACTCGCCGAGATTCAAACACTGGAGCAACGGTTGACTGCTTCAGTGGCTCAACAACGCTTTGTTATGTCGATGCTGGTGTGTTTCGCCGTGCTGGCACTATCGTTGGCGGTGGTCGGCATTTACGGAATCATGTCTTATATCAGCCAACAGCGCAGTCGTGAAATGGCCATTCGCATGGCCCTGGGCGCTCAACAAAAAGAGGTAATCTGGATGATAGTCAGAGAAGGTCTACTACTAGCTTTGCTCGGCGCGGCTTTCGGAATCGCAAGCGCGCGGACTGCAAGCCATTTCTTGTCAAGCATGTTCTATGGCGTTGCCCCATCCGATCCATACACGTTTGTGATTGTCTTGATCTCACTGGTCTTCACGACGGTATGCGCCTGTTATTTTACGGCCCGCCGGGTCGCAAAAGTTGAGCCCCTTAAGATTCTCCGTTACGAATAAGTGGAGCGGACAACGGATCCGCGGATCGCGAGGGCATTTTGGCGGCGTGATGCGTTGTACTCGCGGTTCGGAGAGACGACCGCGAGGAAGTCCCTTTCGCTGAGCAGTGTCCGGACGAATTTGCTTCAGTTCAATATTCCGCAGCCGAAGGCTACCACAAAGACCAAGCCGTAAAGACGAAATGGTTGATCAGATGAAGTATGAACCATGGAGTTTAAAAGATGGGGCTAAGATCGCGAGAAGTAGGAGAGAAAGATTTTCCTGGTCCGGCAGGTTCCTGCCTTGACTGAAAACGGAGAAGGATTAAGATCTCTCGCCGTTATGTGGCGCTGCAGCAACTGTGGAACCGGCATCGAAGACAAGTATGCTCACTGCTGGCAGTGCGGCGAGCGGAACACGCTGAAGCGGACCACGCAAAACACTCCAGCTGTGCCAAAGGCCGTGCCGGGGTTCGCTTCATACGAAGAGCTTGCCCACGTGCCCAGCAGGCCCATGTGGCTTTTTCGACGTGGTCCACTCCAGAGACTCGCTATCCTGCTGGGGACCTTGATTATCTTCAAGATTGTTTCAGCTCCTTTTTTTGGAACCTATGGCCTTTACATCGTGGTGGGCGTCGCAGTCATCTCGCTTGTGATTATTCTTTGGCGCTTCTTCCGCCGCGACCCGACTGATGGCGTTGGCATCAAACTCAACTGAGATTCGTCAGGGTACTAAGTCTGGGTCTGGTTCCACATTACGCCCTGGGCCGACGGTCCACGGAGTGTTACCTCTGTGGATACGGAGGAAGTGCGGAGAACCACTCAGAAAAGGAAAAGAGAATGAACACGAGACGTATTCTTGTCTTAACTATGGGAGTAATTTCGTCAATAGCAATCACTGGAATGCAAATTCGAGTGCTAGCCGATCCGCGTCCTTGGCTGGATACTACGGCTCAATCCGAAGATGAAATTAATGACAAAAACTGGCAGACCAATACCAAGATCGTTGCGATCCGCAAGCTTGTCAATTCGGCCAATACCGAAGTCAGGAAGGGCGCGTTTAAGACTGAGCATAGAATCTGTGAGGAAGGCTGGTTTAGTCGACTTCGCATCGCCCGCGATTCAAAGGGGATCGTCAGGTGGTACCAGCATTATCAGGAGGGAGAAGATTCATCCTGGGACGATAACTACTACTACGACGATGCTGGTCGATTGCGGTTTGTGTTAATGACTTCTTATGCCGCCAACGGCACACGCGAACAGCACCGCGCCTACTTCGATGAAAGCAGCCGTCTTATCTACCACGGTCGCCGGCTCCTCAAGGGACCAGGATACTTTGGCCCTCCAGTCGAAGATCTCAAGGAACTGGTGCAAATGGATCCAAAAAAGGATTTTGCGGAAGCCACGCAAGGATGCAAGGAGGTAAAGTCCTCCGCAAAGCATCGCACCAGAAAGAGCTGAAGACATCAACGCAGTCAGCATTTAAGATGGGCCAGGATGGTGGCGGGACGTGTTCGATGCCCACTTCATCAAAGTATTGTCATTTGATCAGTCTCGCTGTGATGGGTTTTACGATCATGCTTCTGATGACGCCGGCCGCGTATCACCGGATCGTCGAGCAGGGTGAAGCAACAGAGCATTTCCACAAAGTTGCGAGCACGCTTTTACTGATTTCCATGATTACGTTTCCGCTGGGGATCTGCGGAGACTTATTTGTGGTTGTCCGTCATGTAGCCCATTCTGATATGGCTGCGTTCGTTAGCGCGGGCGTCGGCCTGGCATTCTTCTATTCACTATGGTTCGGCTTTACGCTTTACCAAAAGAGGAGAATGGCATCACCCTGATCGCTAACCTCGCGCCGAACTCGAATATGCAAAATTGAGAGCGGGCAGGCTAACTAATCCCTTTGCGCCGGCGATCGTAGACCTGTTCTAAGCGACGCAAAGCGAGTGAGTAGTTTAGGCATTGGAGCAAGTCAAGTAACGAGCGAGAACCAAGGTTCATTTATTTCAAGGTAGCTTCGAGCTTCCGTTAGGGTACGGTGGTGGCTATCGCCTTTCCAGTACGGTCAATATAGGACCATTTACCATTTTCACGGACTAACGCTAGTCCACAAGAAAAACTCGTCGCGCGTTCAAACTTCGGGCCAATGACGGTTTCACCGGTGGTTGATATGTAGCCCCACTTGTCTCCGCCCGACGGTCCTTTTGTCTGAAACTTAACTAAAGCCAGTCCGGACGCAAAACCGTAAGCTTCTACAAAACTGGGCTTAATCACAACGATGCCTTTTGGATTGATAAACCCCCATTGTTCCTTAATCCGAACGGGAGCCAATCCTTCCGAAAACGATTCCGCATCGTCAAAAGTTGGCTGGATCTCAAGCTGTCCGGATAGGTTTATGTAGCCTGCCTTACCTTTACTACCAACTGGAGCTAGCCGTTGCGAAAAAGTTTTGGCCCAGTCCCATGTTTGCTCGCTCAGCTTTTTGCCGGTGTGGTCAACAAAACTCCACTTACCGTCGACTTGCACAGACGCAACCCCGTCTTGGAAACGGTTTGCCTGGTCAAACTGCGGTGATAGAACTGTATTTCCCTGCTTGTCAATCAGCGCGCGCTTGCCAACGGTGTGTTCGTAGCTTACCTCACCTTCGGGAACAACCCACGCCAAGCCTTCCGAGAAATCCTCAGCGCCGTCAAACTGAGGGGCTATGGTTATTCTTCCTTTTGAATCGACATATCCCCATTTATCACCCTGTTTGACCGCTGCATAACCTTCGCTGAAATTGGCTGCATCATCAAAAACCGGGTGAACGACCATTTGACCCTTAGTATCGATGAAGCCCCATTTTCCATTGACTAATACCGCCGCCAGTCCTTCCGAAAAGCCGCGGGTGGTGTCAAAACGCGGCGGTATAATCGTCGTTCCAGCCTCATTCATGAAGCCGGCTCGACCCTCAACTGTGATCGTATAGAGCCCACATTTGCAATCACCCAATAGTGGAAAGAGCAAGAGCCCCACGAGTATCACAAGAGTCGCTACAGTTGTGTATATCGTCATATCTGTATCCCTTAAGGCGTCATTTTCCTGCCGAACCGCACGTCTCTTCGAAAATCGTTGAAATGGACATAACCGCCGATCAGTCGCTCCGCGGCTACTCGTTTAGATGCACGATCTGCGGAGACCTCGTTGCGTCTAGTCTCATAAGGCAAACTCCGATCTTGCTGATTCCGATCGCTCCAGCTTTTATGGTCGGCGGTTATATCCCTGGCATGACCGACCACTTCATGACTGAGAATGCCCTCAACCATCGTTTCTTTGCCGTTATTGCGATCGTTAGTTTCGTTAGCGGCGTTAACTGCGCTGGACCTTATTACGATGCTAGCGCCATACTTTACTTTTGTATCAACCTGATCGCCACCTTGTTCCGTTGCTACAGCCTGAGTTTGATTACCCGTAACCCCTGGCACATTTGCAAAATCGGCATCGGCCATAATGGTGATTGTGAGGTTCGGGCCGCCTGTTTGAGAGTCGTACTGCTTAAAGGCGGCATCCGCGGTTGGTGACTGGGCACGAAGCGTCGTGATGCCCGCACGGATTGCCGCCTGCTGGTCCGCCGTGCCTCCCTCAATTTGGATTTCCTCGCCTGTTGGATCCGTGAATAGGAGTGGATTGTTTCTGCTGTACGCATACAGGTTAAGGCGCTGCGGATCTTCAAGTCTATCGTTCGTTATAGCAATCGGATCAACGCCGGTGAAGCGGCCCTGCGAGCTCGCGAAGTACCTGGCCTCGAAATAGTCCAAGCCGGTTTCGGTGTCACGTTCCTTCATTGTGAACTGCTGACGAACACCATCACTGACCGCATAGCCCAGACCTGAAGTACTGCGGAGGCCCTGTGAAAGCAATTCCTCACCGAAGGGCAGATAATCGTGACGTCTGACGTTGTCAACAACTCCTGACTCATCGAATACCATTCGTGGAGTACCGAGTTGATCCGTCAAAAGCCATTCGACTCCATAGCCAGACCGCGGGGATCCGGTTATCCTCACCTTGTCAATGAAGGCCGTATGATCACCCCCTAATGGATTCAATCCGGCGAACTTCACGGTGTGGGCGCCGGTTGAGGTGGTAAATGTCGGAGTCGAAAACTCCGTATAAGCTGAGCTACTTGGATGGAACGAACCTATCAGAACGTCATCAAGGTAAATACCAACGTCCTGCCCCCCGGTGTTGCAACAGTTCGTTCGTTGAATAGCAGAAACGGTGATTACATAACTTGCACTTGCCTGAAATCCGGAAATCGACTGTGAAATTGTTCCTGTTGCCTGGATGAACGCCACCTGCGTTCCCTCGGGTGCTGTGGATGGAACGCCAGTGAAGGGGCTATTCATGCCACTGATCCCACCTCCGTTAGCAAACGTCCATGAACTACCGTTGGGAGCATACTGGAAGTTACCATTTCCAATGACGGGTGCTTCAAATCCGGCATTTGGCACGGTTAAGGAACTCGGCGCGGCGCTACTCGAGAGCAGCTTAAAATTGTCGTACTTAGCAATTCCAGGACTACTGTTTCCTGAGCCGTAGGCTCCCGCCAGTAGATGAAACCTTAAAGCGGTTAGCGAGAATCCAGGTGCTACTGTCTTGCGCGTTAGCCATACAGTATTGTCAGCGCTCGTTTCAAAACTTATCAGGGTTGCGCCCTGATCGTGACGAATACGCCAGTATCGATTTGCGGTCCCATCAAATGGAATAGATGTTTGATCATTAACGCCGTTAACGCGGGAACGAAAAATCATGTTACCGGCGCCCACTTGAATCATAAGGTAATTGTTCGCGTCCAATTCAACTTCCATGAAGTTCTCACACCAACCTGCCTGACTCACCGCCTGGACTGATTCAACTTGGACCATTCTGTTCGTCAAGTTGTAGGTTGAATTAGAGTAAACACCGTTATAGGCGGTGGTATTGGGCGCGAGAGCCATTTGCAGCTGTTGCGATTGCTCGGTGACAGTGGGAGTCAAGCCTGGGTAATAAACGCTCCAGTTCACCGGATTAAGCGAGTTATCGTTGAAATCGTCTGTGAAGACGGGAGAGACCGAAGCGACTCCTGCGTCCGCACTAATCAGCAACTTTCCATTGCGATAGCCATACTCTTTTGTAGGCACATTCGTTGCGCCATTAACTGGATATTCGGCAAGCAGTTCGCCGTCGAAACCATAAACCTGCCAGATTTCGACACCACCAGTTATGCGCCTCACTCTTCGACCATCGCCGTCATAGAGGTACTGACTGCTGCCTCCGCTTGCTGAAGTCATACGATTTTCCGCGTCGTAAACACGACCGCCAGCGCCGGCAAATGTATCCGTTGTCACATTTCCAACTGCATCGTAGGTCAATGAATAACCGGCTGGCGCAGTGAGACGATTGTTGTTCGATGCATCGATGCCGAAAGCCGGCTTCGGGATGTTGGATGAAGTATTTGCTTGATGGATCGTGCGGTTTGACCAGCGATCGTAAACGTACTCCTGTTGCCAATCAAGCGAAAGGTTGCCGGTGTATTCGTGCACCCGCTTTAGCCGGTTTAAATCATCGTAGTCATATTGTTGATACCAACTTGTCGGACTGGAAAATTGATCTTTGGCGGGAATATAGACTTCCTGCTTACGAAGATTTCCATTGTTGTCAGTCGCGTTACAAGCAGCGCCTGAGCATTGCAAACTGTACTGGTTGAGAATCTTTCCTCGGTTCCACGAGTCATCCCCACTTGTCGTACTCGCAAGAATCTCAGCAAGTTGGTGCCGTGAATTGTAATGTAGTTTGTTATAGATAGGAGCCGTTGTGCCAAATTGCTCCTGGCTCAGGAGTCCATTTGCCGCATAAAGAATCCCACGCGAATAAACACGAGATCCTCCGTCGCCCAGGTTTCCGAAAAAGGCCGGATTGCTAGCGTCCTTATCTGCCAACCTTCCCGCATTGTCGTAGTTATATGTGACAGTATGGTTAGAGGGATACTTCTGCGACGTGACCATGTTCGCGGCATTGTAGGTCCTGGTTATTTCATAACTGACGTTACCTATACGCTGGACCTTAAGAGTTTGTCGGCCAAGCGCATCGTAGCCGTAATAGTCACCGGCCGTTGAGGTACCGTAAGTCTGTCCCACAAGTTGGCCCGTGGAAAATCCGCGATTGAAAGCCGGAGGCTCAATCGGCAAGGATTGCGAATCGTAATACCGCTTCACTTCGTCCGGTATCGCAACTCCAGCCGGCAAAGCCGGGACATTGTGGGTTGTTGAGCTGATGTTGCTGGAACTGTTATACCACCGTCGCGTTAGTCGGTTGAGGACATCATAGGCAAAGTGTGTTGACGCACGTGCATCTGTTTTTACCGTGATGTTGCCGCTCTCATCGTATTGATATGTCAGTGTGCCATTTTCGGGGCTGGTGGCCGACGATAAGCGCTTCAAGGAGTCGTAGACAAAAGTACGTTGTTGCGAGCCCTGAGTGATCTTTTTGAGGTTATCCAGAACGTCGTATTCATAAGTCGTGCGATAACCAGCAACAACATCTGCAAAACCTGGGAAAGAAATCGCTTCAGTTGCCCCATCGGCTGGGGAAACTTCCCAAACATCCGTAAGTTGGTCGAGCGCATTTGTTCGCTTGATGCGCTTTTTAGACGTCTGATCAACCACCAGCGCTCGTGCACCGTTATAAGCAGTTCTAACCACAGCATTGTCTGCTGTTTTCACGGCGATGGTCCTTCCAATTGAATCCACGAAGGATGTCTTCCAGATAGGCTGTTCGCCCAAGTAGGGTCTGAACGGATTGGACGTCTTTGAACCTTGGCGCCAGATTCCCTGGTCTTGCAGTACTAGAAAGGGAACCTGATAGACCGCTATAAAATCGGTACTGTTCTCGTATTTTCGAGTCTCCGTTGTTCGTCCTAATCCGTCGTATCGCATTTCTTCTTTGATGGGATTTGGATCAACAAATGTATTCAAGTCCTTTCGCGTCGTGATCGCGCGATTGAAATCGTCATACAAAATCTGTGTTTGCCTCGTCAGAGACCCGGGGCCGCTTTGGTTAGCGGCGTTGATTGATTTCGTGGGCCTGTCCAGCAGATCATCAAAGTAGCTGCTGGCCACTGTCCCGGTGACATCTTCTGAGTCGATTGGCTTTCCAAGATAAAAATCAAATTGCGAGTAGGCCGTATGGCCCAACGCATTTATTGCTTTCGTGGCAAAGGCGTAGGTACTCTTTCCGTTCAGCAACGCCGGAGCTGAGTTGTTTCGGGCTTCCCCGTCCGGTATTCCATAGCGATCGTCGTACTCGAACGTGGTGGCAATCACGTTTGACATAGTGCTGCGCGGATCGATCGTTTTTACGACATTGCCGGCGATATCATAAAGAGAATAATCTGAAATTGAACCTGTCTCAGACCCGTTTACCAACAAATACTGGATCACTTTAGTGACGTTTCCTCGCGTGACATAATTCGTGTCGAATGCCGCATCAAGGCCAGTGATGTTGCCTCTTGGCTGAAGCGGACAGTGAAAGCTGTGCGCACAGTCCGATCCATCCTGGGTGTAATTGTCATATTCGTATACTGCTCTCGACCGCTCAATTGCGCCTTCCCAAATAGATACCGTCGCCGGCAATTTGCGAATATGCGCAGTCGTGCCCGTGTAACTCGAAGCAGTGATATAGGTGGTGCGTGTTTCGCGAAGCAAACTTCCCGGCGCCCCAGTGCCGAAATCGTATTCCTTTACATTGTTTGGATTGTTGAAGGGTACAGAATCATCGTAGCCAATTGTCTGTTTAGACATCTGGTTGGTGTCGGTTAACGTAGTCGTGACTTCGGTCACACGAGGATTGTTTGGCGGGCCAGTCTCGTATGTTCCAGTCCACCAGCTTACACTCTGACCCTGTCTTTGATCGAAAGTTGTGTCTGTTTGCCGGACGGAGCTACTCTGATCGAACTCTACCGTTCTATATTCCTTACCATCCTTCCAGGTCGGGTATTCCGTTGGGGACTTCTGAAAGGATGTTCGGGCGCTACCGTAAAAATAATGTTCGATTCGTTTTAATATGTTGCCGGAGGAATCCCGCTGTTCTTCAATCACATATCCAGTATTGACCGTACTGCTTTCGGGCCGGCTGTAGGTTGTTTTTGTTTCAAATGATGCTCCACTACCGCCGTTTGGATAAACGCGACGCTCAACTACACGACGATAAATATTCTTTTCGCCGGCGAAAGTAAGTACACCGCTTTCGCTTGCATCCGTCAGTCCTTGGGCGTAGTCGTACTCAATGGCACCACCCGTCGGCAGAACAACTCTTGCCAGCTCCGCATACTTGTTGTAACGATATTGATACTGTCTTCCATCTGGCAGTTCGACCGCACTGACAACAGACACGTCGAACGATCCGCCCGCACCATTTAACTCCGGGAAAAGTTGCGCCAGAGTTTGCATAGTGAAGTCACTGCGTAAGACTGTTGATAGAAACGCATAGTAGATCTTGATCGTTCGAGATCCGCCGCCAAAACCCTTGAACGTAATTTCCTTCGTATTGTTTACCGTCGAAAATGTGATCTGACGGTTCAGCGAATCAGTAATACTGCTTAACGTGTAACTTCCTCCCACATAGTCGAAACTAAGTTGATTGCCGTTCCGATCGCGCATGAACCTGACCTTACCACCTACGATTGTGTATTGCGTTCCGTCAGCCAACAACATTCGACCAGACGGAGGTATATTGGCCGGGTTATCAAAAGGATAATCGGTGATATCCGTATCCGATATAAACGTGGCTGCCGAACCGTCGGCGGTCACGAAAACTGTTCCGCGGTTGAATCCGGTGCAGGTCGCCAAAATAGGTTGTCCATTTGTAAGTTGGTCCCTAAGCTCATATTCGGTGCCATTCGGAGCGGTAAACGTTAATCGTGTGAGGGTTTGCCGATGGATGAAGCCACAAGTTGAACCAATTACAAAATCTCTGCTGCCTCCTTGCCTCATCTCCATTTTTCCACCAGAAAGCACGGGGTCGGTACCATCCTCTGACCACCATACCCAAGTTGGCGTATAGGTGTTGGTAGGAGGGTTTATTTGTTCCTTATTCACTGACCACTTTCTATCTATGTGCATCGCGATTTGAAAACGAGCGTCCCCTCTGCCGCTGACGCTTACCAAAGGCAAAGAAAAGTTGAGATTGCCGTTGAACAAATTCATGCTCTCAAATTCAGTCAGCGTATAGGAGCCGGACGGTGCGCCTGGCGATAGACCTAACGGTGTGGTGCCATCTGTTACTTTCTGTTGAGCATTTACGACGGGGCTTGCCAGCAAAAAGAAAACTGCAATAGTAGCGAGGAAGCCGCTGGAGAATACATTCACGCGCTTATCGAGGATATTGTTGTCGCTGTTGAAAATTGACATTCGATTACTCCACATGAGACTGAGAGAATGTTTGTAAGTCATTTAGAGTTGTGCTTCTTGGACCAACACTGAAGCAAAGCGGATATGGTTTTCGTTCTTACAAATCGGACAGATCTCTGCCCAGGTTTTTCTTTAGCTTAGGCATAATGGTTCAGCAATCACCGCTTCACGATGGCAAAAGCCTGAAGCGGGCGGCAATATTGAAATGGGAGTTACGCCGTTTGCCTGGGTTAGTTGTGATCCACAAGAAGAGATGTTGGGAGAAGTTTCCTGTAGATCAATGAGGTCAAACGAAAAAGGCTAAGAACTCTTTATTCAATGCGGCTGCATCATAATGTTGGGTGGGACCACTGTCAATTAAAATTCTCGGCGAAAATTTATGTAAGAGATCAATCAGTTGAGTATTCTTGACCGTTCAATTAAATGACAAAGGGAAGATTGAACTTTCCACCGTGAGTAAGAGTAACCAGTCTTGACCGCACATCAACGAGTTGGCACTGAGGCTATATTTTGAGGATAATGATTAGCAAACTTTCACGTCGCGACAAACTTACTTTAGTCTGACGCTGACACTCGCTTGTTTGAGCGTTGCCGCACAATCCACATCTCGCGACGACGTCATCAGGGAGATTGAAGCAAAGCGTGCTGAACTGGCGGTGCTGGAGAAAAAAGTCATTGCGGTTTCCGACTCAGACCGCGAGGCGTTCGCTGCTTTTCTAAATGAGCCTCAGACTGGCGTGATCCGGTTGCCTGCCGTTTACAACTGAGGTTTTTGTTCGGATCAAATATATGCGGACTTTAATCGCGAGCTTCGTACTGATGCTTCTCCTGGCAATTGTGACAGCCGGTCAGGATCGCAAAACGTTGACTGTCGGAAACGCAACCGCCGCCCGCGGACAGAAAGTCACTGGCACGATCGAAGTTCCGCCCGGTGTCGACGCTGGCCTAAGCATTCCCGTCGCAGTCATTCATGGCGCGAAGCCAGGACCGGTGTTGGCGCTCGTCGCCGGTTCGCACGGCACGGAATACACTTCAATCATCGCGCTCGAGAAACTGATCGCGATGCTGAATCCAGCCGAAATCTCCGGCACAGTAATCATCGTGCCGCTAATTAATATTCAATCGTTCGAGCAAAAGGTGCCGCACGTCAACCCGGTAGATAAGAAGAGTATGAACCGCTTCTATCCGGGCAAGATGGATGGCACTCAAACTGAGCGCGCTTCTTATCTGATCACCAAACAAGTTGTGGAGCAATGCGATCACTTGATCGACCTTCACGGTGGCGATCTGGACGAAAGTCTGCGGCCTTACAGTTATTGGACGAAGACCGGAAATGAGAAGCAGGATCAAATTTCACGCGAGATGGTGCTCGCCTTTGGTCTCGACCACATCATTATTTCTACGGAACGGCCGAAAGACCCGCAGGCGTCGCGCTATCTTGAAAACACAGCCACTACGCGCGGCAAACCCTCGATTACCGCGGAGGCGGGATATGCTGGCACGGTAGAAACAGACGATCTCAACGCACTCATCAACGGCTGTTTGAGTGTGATGCGTTATCTAAAGATGTTGCCGGGACAACTGACGACGATCGAACGTCCCGTCTGGTTAGAAAAGGTCGTGACGTTGGCTAGTGAGCAAACCGGAATCTTTTATCCAGTGGTCAGACGTGGAACGTACGTCGAACAAGGAATGAAAGTTGGTTACGTAACCGATTACGTCGGCAAAGTGATTTTTGAAGCCCGGGCGCCCGTCGCCGGCGTTGTGCTTTACGTCTGCGCAGTACCGTCGATGACCAAAGGCGCAACGATCGCCAACATTGGTGTGGTAGCTCGGTAAAACCGTCATTCTCTTAGCCATTCCGACGTCCCACACGCATGCCAGCGAAGTACCGATGAAGTCTGTCGTATCCCATCTCACGGAGGTACAAACCAGATGTCTGAAACACTGAACAACGAACATCCTCAGCAGCGTTGGCATCCGTTCACTCGTACAGCGTTTCGATTTGCCTTCGTCTACCTCTTGCTTTACAACCTGCCCTTTCCGTTGACCGCATTTCCCTACGTCGACAAGGCAGCCGAGTTGTACAACTCGCTTTGGATTTGGATCGTGCCTCGCATCGCACGAGCTGTTTTCAATAGAGAGATCTCTTCCGTATTCAACGGTAGTGGAGATCGAACCTTCGATTACCTCCTGGTGGCATGTCTGCTTCTCATATCGTTGGTCATCGCCGTTGTTTGGACGTTATTCGATCGCAAGCGACTTAGTTATCCAACGTTGTATCGGTGGTTGAACCTTTACGTGCGCTTCTCTTTGGGGACAACGATGATTGGTTATGGCGCATTCAAGGTGATCAGCAGTCAGTTTTCACCGCCGACCTTGGATCGATTGATGCAAACCTATGGTGACTCCTCACCAATGGGATTGCTGTGGACATTCATGGGGGCTTCCGAACCCTACACTATGTTTGTCGGTTTTGCTGAGATGATTTCCGGCATTCTGTTGTTCCCGCGTAAGACGTCAACGCTTGGCGCGCTGATGTCGATTGGCGTTTTAAGCAATGTCGTCGCTCTTAACTTCAGTTACGACGTTCCAGTAAAACTTTATTCTTCGCATCTACTGGCCATGGCAATCTTTGTGCTGTTGCCCGACGTGCGTCGTGTTGTGAACTTCTTCGTTTTGAACCGGCCAACTGAGAGCGTCACGGTGCAGCCTTTGTTTCGTCGCACACTTTGGCATCGCAGTGCGTTGGTGTTTGCGAGTCTTTTCCTGATTGCTGTCGTTGGTACTTCTTTGTATCAATCCTACGATCAGCGTCAGCGCTTCATCGCTCGGCGTTCGCCGCTGTATGGGGTCTGGGAGGTTGAGGAATTTAATCTGGGACAAGGGACACCAACGGAGGCTTCTCAGCGCTGGCGGCGCATAATTTTTGACTCACCTGGTCGCATAGCTGTGCAAACAGCGACAGATCTACAGGAACGTTTCAGTGTACAGTTGGACCAGGAAAAGCGAACACTCACTTTGCGCAAGCGTGAAGTCCCGGGCTGGAATACGGTTCTAACTTACGAACAAGTGAGTCCCGAAGTAATTACTCTTGCCGGCGCCCTCAACGGATCAGAAATGACTGCGCGGTTGCGCCGATCTGAAGAACGTAAATTTCTGCTGAAGGATCGTGGTTTCCATTGGATTAACGAGTTTCCGTTTAATAGATAACCAGCGACGATGGCAACAACGATACGAAAGAGGCGTCGTGACAAAATCCCCATAAATATGAACACAAATTGCGTCAACTGGAAAACAATCTGAGACTGAAAGGAGAGTAGAAATGAACAACGCAGAGTCTAACCAAAAATGCGCTCACACACCGTGCAAGTGTTCGGCACCCGCCGGTGATGAGTATTGCAGCACACATTGCAGGAACGCAGCTGGTGGTCATGAGACAAACTGTAGCTGCGGTCACCCCGAGTGCCTCTGACTGGGTCGACCACCAAAGTACTTTAGAAAATTCCACTTCCGAGATCACACTCAACCTTTCCCAATCTCTGCGATACAGGGCCGCTAAAACTACCGACGCTCAGTCGGTTGAGTGACCGTATGGGTAAGCAATTTCGGGAAAAGGTGACGAAGACATCTCCATGAAAAGGTTACTCAATAACGCCGAAGGCATTGAGGTAATCGTCGGCTTTGCCTCAAAAGTAGGAAACCGCACTTGGACACAGTCAGTACAGGACATGGTCAGTGATCAGCATGCGAAATCTCCTAACAATTCTTGACGCCTATCGTTTGACCAGGTCCTGTACTGACTGTGTCCAAGAATGATTTCGGACTCTTGAGGCAAAGCAGTAATCGTCTCACCAGCGTGGGCCTCTGCGTTTCAAAATCTCGTCGGCCCAGATTCTCCAGGTTGAATAGGTTGGGGGCGGTGGAGTCATCAACTCAGTATTGAACGCTGACCAGCGCAATCTGATTCGACTGGACATTGGTCGTTCTTCAGGCCACAGATCATTCGAGTGGCTGAGCTTTCCGATAAGTTGACGGCGCGTAAAGATGCCCTCGAACTTGTACCGGTCGCGGGAAGGAACACCGACGTAGTCGCGCGAGTAGGCCAGTCCGGTAGTTATTCGTGCTGTAAAAGAGAGATGCCCCGTCGCGGGATCAAACTTGACATCTTCAAGCATGCCGGTTGGTGGATCGGCAGGCGGTCCCACGTAAACAAAAAGAAGCCCGAAGATCTGGTCTCCTTCTTTCCATAGTTCGACCGCATATCCGAAAGCATCTTCTTCAGTGTGTGCGATGCTGGAAAACGCTCCGAGCACTTCGACCTTGCTCGCGGCTCTCACAGGCGTGCCAGCGTGTACCATGACGACCGGCCAGAGCACACAACAAACCAGGATTCGATTGAAGTATCTGAACGCTGCTTGCTTCGAGTTATTACGAGTCAGTCTAGTCATGGTAGTGCTCCGGAGTCTCAGACGCGAGCACTTTACCTTTCCTGGATACTGGTCACTATGTGGAAGACCACGTTTGCGGATGTGGCAACTGTCACCGGCACTAATCAATAAGGATTTGAAAATGCTGGCAGTGCCCTTCTCTGTGTAACCTCTGTGTCCTCTGTGCCTCTGTGGTAGTTGTATCTAAATTCCTATAGCCACAGAGGACACAGAGGTTACACAGAGAAGAAATTCTGAATTTGGGCACAACCAAATGTTCGGCCTTTTTGGATTGCCCGCACCTTTAAAGATATGATGTCCGCCCTTTGGGCCCTTCTTCCGCTAAAACTCACAAAGCATCAAGGAGGCGTACGCAGTTTTTGAGACAGAAGGCCCTCAAGACAAAACTGACCCAACGGCCCAGACTGCCATCGTCGTCAATTTTGTTATTCCCCAAATGAGCGAGGTAGATAGAATCAGAATGACAGTAAACCGCTTCAGAATTCTCGCAACGATCTGTGTGAGCATTCTCGTAAGTACTGCCGTCTTTGCCCAGTCGGGGCAAAAAATCGCCAAAATCGAGACCGAGGGTCTGCAAACTTTGACCGCCGAAACGGTCATCGCCACCAGTGGCTTGAAGATTGGTGACGGTTTTTCAGTCGAAGCAACTGATGCGGCGGCTGAGCGTTTGCTGAGCAGCGGTCTATTTAAGAAAGTCGGATATCGCACACGAAACGCGGGCACCAACGTAACGATTACGTTTCAGCTCGAAGAGTTAAAAGGCCAATCGTCTCCAGTCGCATTCGATAACTTCATTTGGTTTTCCGACGAGGAATTGGGCGCCGCAATCAAACGCGAGGTTCCATCGTTCAACGGCACAGCGCCCGACATCGGCAACACCAACGAAGCCATTAAGAATGCGCTTCAGAACCTGCTCGCTGAACGCAAGCTGCCGGGACAAGTCGAATACAACCTCACCGAGCACGAACATTTGTTTCGAGTCGAGGGCGTACCGATGAAGATTTGCACGCTTCACTTCCCTGGCGCGCAAGCCGTGTCGGAACAAAATTTGATTCAAGAGACACGCAGTTCGATGGATCCCGAATACTCTCGCCAGACGGCGAAGACTTTTCCGAAATATGCTCTCTACGCGATCTACAGGGAACTGGGCCACCTCCGCGCATCATTCGGATCGCCCGTCGCCAAGCCCGAGTCGAATGGCGGTTGTCAGGGAGTTGACTTGACCATACCGGTTGATGAGGGCGCGAAGTATTTATGGGCCAAGGCTGAATGGTCCGGGAGCCAGGTGTTATCGGCCAAAGAGCTTGACGAGGCGCTGGGAATGAAACCAGGCGAGGCTGCCAACGGGAAAAAGTTTGACAAGGGCTTGAGTGAGGTCCGGTATGCTTTCGCAAAGCATGGCCACATTCAGGCAAATATGAACCCCACACCTGAATTCGACGACGCTGGACCAAAAGTTACGTTCAAGATCGCAGTCCACGAAGGCCCGCAATTTCGCATGGGCACAGTCGAGTTTAAAGGGTTTTCATCAGAAGATGCGGCCGCGCTTGGCAAGAAGTGGAGTCTGAAAAGCGGTGACGTTTACGATCGCAGTTACGCTGATCGATTTCTTCGTGAAAACGCGGGTGAAGTAATGACGCGAATCGCAACAGAACGGCGGGCGCAGGGCAAGCCAATGCCACAAACCAGGGTTCAGGAAAAACCGGATCGTCAGGCTTTGATTGTGGATCTGACGATTGAGCTCAAAAGCTGAAGCAGATTTCTCACACAAAAAGGCGCAAAGCTCCGTTAGGGTCACAATAGCGCTCTCTTCTCTGTGCAACCTCTGTGTCCTCTGTGCCTCTGTGGTTGGTGAATTCCTAATAAAAATACACCACAGAGGCACAGAGGACACAGAGGTTGCACAGAGAAGAGCTTTCGTGACTTTGGGCAAAGACAGGTTGCTGGCAGAGTTGGCTGTGGGGTTTGCGAAACTCGGCCAGTTGGAAAAGAGTTTGGAGATCACAAAGAACCTAAGTTCTGAGTCGTAACAAAACCTGGCCCTCGAGCAAGTCGGAAAACAGTGCGCACGCTCGGGTAATTCCTCCGGGATCTTAACGTTTTACTCGTATCGCAACGCAATTAACGGATCAACTTTCGCTGCGCGACGCGCGGGAATGTAACACGCCAGCAAGGCGACGACGGTCAGCAAGCCGATTACACTTACATACGTCACGGGGTCTGTGGCCGTGATTTCAAACAACAGCGTGCGCATCAAACGCGTGAGGGCAAACGCGCCTGCCAACCCGACGACTGTGCCGATGAGCAACATGCCCAGGCTCTGTTTGAAGATGAGTCGTAAGACGTGAAGCGGTCGCGCTCCCAGCGCCATTCGCACTCCGATCTCCTGCGTGCGCTGCGCCACCGAATAAGCCATCACGCCGTAAATACCGATCGCCGCTAGAAACAACGCAATACCAGAGAACGTAGCCAGCAGTAACGCGAGAAAGCGTGGTTGGACCATCGACTTCGACACCACTTCATTCATGGACCAAAGATTGTAAACCGGCAGGGTCGGATCCAATTCGCGAACCGCACTGCGAATAGAACCCTCAAGCGGCGTGGAATCATTCGCAGCGCGAACAGCAAAGTTCATGTTGCCACCGAGGAATTGATTCGCCACCTGTCGTACCTGGAGGTAAAGTTCAGGACCGGCGGGCTTATCCATGCCGGCGTTCTTTGTGTCTTCAACCACGCCGACGATCGTGAACCACACTTTCGGATCGGCAAACACCGGATTCACACGCCGGCCAAGCGGACTGCCCGTCCAAAATCTTTTCGCGAGCGCCTGGTTCACAATCACAACCGGCATCGCATTCGGGTTGTCGTCCTGCGACTCAAAAGTGCGACCCTCCAGCAATCGGATCTTCATCGTCTTGAAGTAATCGTTACTCACAACATTCCAATAATCTACATTCTGCGCCGGGCTATCAGGTGTTGGCTGATAGCCTTCTATCTCGGTGTCGTTTGCATTGATCCTGCGTAGCGGAGGTAATCCACTTGCCATCGAGACGGCGGTCACACCCGGAATGCTGCTGAGTTTCTGTTCGAGGGAGTTTACAAACTGGAGGCGCTCGGGACTCTTGTATTTGACAGATGGAAGATTCACGCTGAAGCTGACGACACCTGAAGGATCAAACCCAGTGTTGACCTGTTGTAACTTCCAGAAAGCGCGAATCATCAGACCCGAGCCGATAACCAGGATCACTGCGAGAGCAATCTCTGTAACAACGAGGCCCTTTCGGAGTGTTTGACCACCGCCACGAATTGCGCGCTGCCCTGCTCCGCGAATCCAGTTAGCGAGATTACGTTCACTGACCTGGGCCAGCGGCGCCAGACCAAAAAGAAAGACAGCGACGATCGCGACCGCGATAGTAAACGCGAGCACTGGAAGTCCAACGCTGATCTCTTCAGTGCGTGGCACGCTATCGGGCGCAAACAGCAACAGGACCTTCAACCCCGCGAATGCGAGCGCTACTCCGAGCACTGAAGCGATCAAAACAAGTAAGAAGCCCTCCGCGACGAATTGCCGGACCATTCGTCTTAGACCTGCTCCCAGCGCCAGGCGAACCGCAAACTCACGATGACGTGATTCCGCGCGTGCCAGCAAAAGGTTTGCAACGTTCACACACGCGATCAGTAAAACAAAACCAACCGCAGCCATCAGCAGCCATACGGCTTTGCGTGCTGAGCCAACCACGTCTTCGTGAAGACCCAACATTACCACCGGGTGGCGTTCAGGGTTGAGTAAATGCTGAGCGCGACCCTCACTCTTCCAGCCGGCCATCAGGCTTGTCATCTCGCTCTGCGCCTGCTCTACAGTCACATTGGGTTTCAACCTGCCAATCACTGAAAGGAAGTGGGAACCGCGATTACCGGGGTTGGCGGGGTCAAATTGGAACGGCACAAGCAGTTCGACCTGATCGTTACTTCCGGGAGGGAATGCAAAGTTGGCGGGCATGACACCAATAACGGTGGTTGTTTGCGAGTTGACCTGAATCTGTTTGCCAATGATGTCACTTGCGCCACCAAAACCTTTTTGCCAGAGACCATGCGAAATGATCGCGACACTTGGTCCATTATTGCGATCTTCCTCTTCAGTGAAGTTGCGGCCACGTTCCGGTTGTACTCCCAGCACGTCGAGCATGCTGCGTGTAACGCCGGCCGAGGTGACTCGCAGTGGCTCACTTTCAGTGCCGACGTTCTGACCGAACGGCGCCCAGGCGCCGATTGCTTCCCAGGATTTTGCTTCGCGCTGAATGTCGAGCAGTTCTGGAGGTGAAAGCCAGAACTTCTGCAGCTGCATTGTGGGAAATTCACTGTAGACGCGGACGAGCTGACCGGGTTGCCGGTAAGGCAACGGTCGTAACAGGACCGAGTTGAGAACGCTGAAGATGGCCGAATTGGCGCCTATACCCACCGCGAGCGTCAGGATCGCAACGATGGTAAAAGCTGGATTTTTTTTCAACATGCGCAGCGCGTATTTAAGGTCCTGCAGGAAAGTTTGCATCGTCGCAGTCCTCCGAAGGATGTTGCTACAAGCTCATCATGAAAGTGTTCTATAGGTTAACACCGCCGCGTCAGGAATGCTGGCAAAGAATCTATTGAACGCGGCTCCGTAAAACAATCGCCTGAATCGCCAGAAATATTAAGGTGATCGCCAATGGAATCAAAAAATTCACGCGCTCGAAAGCATTGTCGTACCATCTGCGAGTGCCCTCGACCCGCTTTGCTGTCCGGTTTGTCGATGCTTTTAGCACCTCAAGTTCTTCGACTGTTACCGGCGGGAGGAAGGCCTCACGCAGCATCCAAAACACACAAAGGCTGAGCACGAACACGTCTAATGCAATCAACAACGACCAGTAACTTGACTGCACTGCCAAGGCGAAGGACCAGATGACTGGCAAGACCAACAAGCCGGCGATCACATATACACGGCCACGCGTTTCAAATGACGCAAGGTCGGCGTGCTTCGATAACGCGGCCATCGCCTGAGCCAAACTCATTTTCGCCGTTCCGACATTTGTCTCAAGCGACCGTAGCTGCGATTCGTCAAGCCGCACAATACTCTCCGCTTCGCAATAAAGACAGCGAACCAGAATGTCGCCCGCTTCAACATTGAGTGGTGCGCCACACTGACGACAGTTTAACTCGCCGCCTTCGGACGCTGACGGTATCGCGGCAAACGCAAGTCCAACACGCGCAGCACCACTCACGAGCAGATTCCTCATTCCGATCGTGGACGCCAACAACGCAGCCGGCGCAATTGGAAGCCAAACGAAAACTGCGACAAACCGGGGAAGGTCTGTGGTGCTCACAGTTTTCAGAATCACAAGGGTTAGAAGAACTAAGAGACCAACTGTGATTAGCAGAAAAGGAATGCTGGTAGCTCCGACAAACCACCAACGTGGAACCTTAATATCGTCGAGGCGCGCCCACTCTGCTATCGCACGTCGGGTTGTTTGATCGAGATCGCGTGAAAGCCGGAGCTCCTCGCGGTACGCCGACGGCACTTCGTTCTTAGCGCCACAGTAGCGGCATGCGACGGCTGGGGCGTCAACTACAACGAGAGAGGCATTACAGCGACTGCACCGGAAAGGATCGAGCATTCGAAATCAGCCTGAGAATCAATCTTCAAACTTTGGCAAGTCCCCACCCTGGCATGGTCCAACTCACTGGTGAACGGCCTTCAAAAATGATTGGCCAGCGTAGTTCCGTCCTGGCGATAGAAACCGGGAGCCTCGTGAGTTTCGATGTGATTACCTTGAGCCAACGTTTCATCGCTTAGTCGCGGATTGACCTTGTATTGCCGGCACAAACGGATCGGAATTGTAGGCGGAGTTGCTGTTGCGACGCCAGGAATTGATTTTTGGTCCTAGTCTAAATGGAGATAAGAATTTGATAACCCGGAGAAGTACCATTCACCCTGTTGAAGTCTGGCCGTCATAGTCATTTGCTTTTCGACTGTTCGACCTTTGCGAAGCACTTTCGCTCGACCTATGAGACTAAAAGTCGGGGCAGCACTATCGTTTAGAGTGACGTTCATTATGTGTGTCGGCGTAAATTCCTTAACGACACCGAGCCGCTTCTCGAGTTCCAGCCTGGACTTCGAATAGTCTTCTTTGCCTGTCTTCCTATAGTCGAGATCAGAGATCAACTCGTAAAGCTTTTCGTACTGTCGAGTCCTTTCATACGATACATATTCCTTCAGCCGTTCGATTAACCTTCCCCGGGAGTCGAGTGGTACTGTGTCAAAAACGCTGTCCGAACGGTCCTGCGCCTGAGTGATGGATGAGTATAGGCTGATGACTGCGACCAACAGGAGAACGCAATTTCTAAGACTTTGCAATTTGAAGAAATCGTCCACGTTCATCGCATTACGTGAGGTGTGTTCGCGCACGGTTGCGCTACTATGATTAGCCATTGGCTCATCCTTTCGTTGAAAGGTTGAGGTCTTAGCATCGGCTTTGTGTGTCAGCACAAGTCGGCCCGCTTCGTTTTTGGAGGCTATAGCACGCGGATTCGGTAGTGTCGTGCCAGTTAGGAAATCCTCTTCTCAGTCCTGTTTCTAACCCCCGCGCGTGAGCGCTGCTCGATCTGTCGCATCGCTGTTGGATCATAGATCTGCTCACCACAATCCGGGCACTCATAGAATTCCACACCCGGAGCAGAATAACGCCTCCCCTGGCGCGTTCCGTTCACAGTTCTCCGGACTTTTTTTACGTTCTTACCGTAGCAATTTGGGCAAACCGTCAGCTTAATTCTGGTCATTAGTCTTTAAATGGCTCGTTTCGAGGAAACAAGGAAATAATACGTTCCAATCCCTTCCGCTTCAACGAACTTTCCTTTTGTATATATCACCAAACCGTCTGGGTTTGTACCTTGAATTACGTAGAGGTATTCGCGTCGTTTGTTTCGTGATGCACTGGTTGATCTAAGTTTCTTGTATATGTCGCTTGCATTTAGGATCGATTCGGCAACGTCTAGCTCAGTCAAGTCGTCGATTTCCATTTCAATGCGGGCTTTCTTACTGAAAGTATAGCGACCTGCCAATACTGCCCACTTGATCCGAATTAGCACGTCCATGTGAGGGTTCTCTACAAGATTGCGGCTTGAGGTTCCGCTTTCATACTGCGTCATATTGGGGTGGATTGGTTTTAGGCGGGTCCGAGGACTATAACACAGCGATTTTCGCTTTTGATCCGAGAGGTCGTAAAAAGAGCCAATGGCGGTCGGAAAAGCGTGAGGTAGACACTTGCTTTATTCTTCTCGGCGGTTAGAGGTAGGTTGGCTCGATGCGTTTTGGCGATCATAAAATCAGGAATTCCGGGCACACTAACCGAAGGCGCCATTCATACGGAACTCTATCGACGACCGCGTGAGAACGTTTACGATTTGTCGCGCTGTTTTGCATGCGCATCGTCGACGGGAATCAGTTGTGTCGTACGTTCGGTGATGCTCGGGAGGGCGGCTGTACTTAGATGGGTGGGAAGAGATTGCTCATTCGGCGCTGCGTCGATCTCTTTCGCGGATGGTTTCTGCTGAAGACTTGCTCCCTGCTTGATCGCGGTCAGCACACCGGCGGACGCGATGCCCATGCCGCCGAGGATTACGACCGACGTTAACAAGCTAAACCATCTGCCGAAGTCCATAGACTTATTTACTACCAACATCAAGACGCCGAGGCCAAGCACAATCATTCCCCAAATCAGCCAGTTGACCATCCTGCGGACAATGGCCTGTTCGCGTTCAGCCTTATCGATCTTCTTTTGCGTCTCGATAGGGGATGAAGCGTGTTGAGCAACGAGTTTGCCGACACTCTCCAGACTCATGCCACACGCGCGGCAGAATTGTTGCTCGATTTCAGCCGGTTTTCCGCAGTTTGGGCAGTGCACAAGAAGTCCTCCAGATTGCACTGGCTTTCTTAGACGCTAAGAAAAACTTCGCTATCAGAACGCGGCGGCTGCCGCTCCAGTTCTCGAATGAGACGACTCATGTCGTTATGAAAATCGGGGTCGGACCGTATCTGAAGGAAATTACGAAAAACCAAGTCACGCAGATCTTCGGGCAGATCTGCTTCGGCCGGCATGCGTGCATTACTCACCATCAACGGAATCACGGGAATGCCTCTCCGCAAAGCAGACGCGATCTCGATCCAGGACCGGGTAGAACTTATTCCGAGTTAGGAAGATATGCAACAGTTTTGGAGAGTACAGGGTGAGTTAGGAGTCTGTGGCTGTCATCGTTTGAGGTTCGGATTTTGCGCATCACATAGTCCACAGATTACTCAGATAGTCTGTGTAATCTGTGGACTATGTGGATGGATTAACCAACCCGCAACGCGATTTTTCCGAGGTGGTGTTCTTCGAGCGCCGCTTGTGCGGCAGCAGCTTGCTCAAGTGGAAAAACGCGGTGGACGTGCACTTCGAATGGGCCTGCCTCGATCAGTTGATTCAACCTCTCAATTGCCTCGCGGCCACCTTCGCCATCGTATGCTTTGACGCTTATTCCTGCGTGCGCAGTCGGTACCGGCATAACGCCGTTTGGATGAGCAATCCGGCCACCAGGCCGAATCGCAGAAAGCGCTCGATCAGTCGCTTCACCACCTGCGGTAACGAGCGCAGCGTCGATCCCATCGGGTGCAAATTCGCGGGCGACATCCAATACTTTTTCGCTACGACCATCGACGGCAGCATCAGCACCGACACGTTTGACAAAGTTCACTCCGTCTTCGCCTGAAGCCACCGCAAATACGCGAGCGCCCAATCGCTTTGCAAGTTGGACCGCAAGGTGTCCTATGCCGCCGCTGGCGCCGAAGATCATTATCGTCTCGTCTCGTTGCAGTTTGAGCACTTCTTCCAGACCCCTCAGTGCAGTCAGGCCGTCACTAGGCAACACTGCTGCCTGTTCCATGCTGAGACCGCTGGGGATGAGCGAGGCATTCTCTTCCTTGACAACCGCATACTCGGCATAGAAACCTCCTTTCGGGTTCCCCAGTTCCGCCGCGTACACGCGGTCGCCTTCCTTAAACTCTTTCACTTTTTCGCCCACCGCAGCGACTGTACCTGCTCCGTCCGTTCCCAACACATAGGGAAACTTTGGCTTGATGCCAAGCACTTCCACAAACCGGCCTTCGCGTTCGAATGGATCCCATGCGCCTACACCGGCGCTTTCGACGTGAATCAGAATTTCGTCCGCACCTGCTTCAGGGACCGGCACAGTTTGGACCTTTAGCGTTTCGGGACCCCCAAAGCGATCAAGCGCGATCGCACGCATTGTTGTTTCCTTTGCCTTTTTCGTCTGCGTCATCGTTTACTCCTTTCAATACCCTCGCGAGAAGCTCGCATATACGAAAGGTTAGGGAGCAGCGAGTTCAGGAGGGTTACAGAACGTTTCTTTTTTTGTGCGACTAAAATGATGGCCGGATTCTTTGGTGCTTTTTGTGCCTCTTTGTGGCTAAGTTCACTAGATGAACAAGTGAGTTGGGTCCAGCTCCTCGCGAATGACACGTAACTCTTCGTCGTTGGGAACTTCGGTGGTTGTCAGTTGCGGTGAAATGCGTACATCCCAGCCCGTATTTTCTTTTACCTGTTCAACGGTGCTTCCTGGATGCAGTGAAGTGAGCATCATCTCCCCGTCAGAAAACTCATAACAGCCCAGATTCGTGATGACCATTGCTGGACCATCTCCCGGTAGGCCCAGCTTGCGCCGGGTTTCAGGTCCATCGACAAATCCGGGAGACGTAATGAAGTCCACGCGTTCGGGAAAAGAACGTTTGCTTTGCGGCGCGATAACGAATACTCGTTTTGCCAGAATCGCAATCTCACAGGCGCCACCACTACCTGGCAAACGCACTTTCGGATGCTGATAGTCTCCTATGACAGTCGTGTTGAGATTACCGAAACGATCGATCTGAACGCCTTGCAGAAATCCCACGTCGATGAGTCCGCGTTGCAGGTAAAAGCTGAACACGTCAAACATCGAAAAGACACCAAGCGAATTGGTAACCAGCGACGGATCGCCGATTGAAATCGGCAAACGTTTCGGGTCGGCGCCAACCGCACCTGATTCATAGATGAGCACAAGTTTTGGCGCGTGCAGGCGGCGGGCCAGGTTGCACGCAAGGTTGGGGAGTCCAATCCCAACAAAAACTACCTCGCCATCCCTGAGCTGACGTGCTGCCTGGCAGACCATCAACTCCCGCGGGCTGAATTGTGGTCCATCAATAGCCATAGTTGACCGGCTCACTGTAATGCGGTTGCGCTTTCAAGCGATCTATCTGAGGGCCCATGCGCCTTACATACTCGCCGCGATCGCGCACCCCGTATACCCACTCTTCCAGATATCGATTAAACAACGCTTCATTTTCCGAAATCTCGCGCCAACGAACATAGAAATCGTTGTCGCGATCATAAAAGCCTTGTGCGAAGGAAGGGTGGCAGCCAAAAGGTTCATGGACCACGGCGCTAACGATCATTCCCGGAATTAACGTTCGGTTGGGATCAGAGCGAATGACACTCTCCGAAACAATCTCTTCAGCGACCACGATCGTGTTTCGTGAAGCAAATGCAGCCTCCTTCTGCACGCCGATGAGTCCCCAGATTTGCGAGTTGCCATTCTCATCGGCGCGTTGAGCGTGAATGATCGCAGTGTCAGGATTCAATGCCGGCACTGCGGCCAGTACTTCTCCCGTGAACGGACAAGCGATTGTCTTAATCATGGGATTGACGCGAGGTAGATCGCTGCCCATGTAGTTTCGCAGCGGATAAAAAGGCAGCTTCGCCGCGCCTGCAGTCAGGCGCGCGACCATACCATAGTGCGAGTATTCTTCGAGTTCGATTGAATTGGGAATGCCCTGCTCAACAGCTCTGCGGAGAGCATAAAGCGGACCGGCCCCTGGATTTCCCGCCCAACTAAATATCAGTCGTCGCACGCAACCTGCTCCGATCAATTGATCGTAGATGAGATCGGGCGTAAGGCGGCAAACGGTTAGATCGCGTCGTCGTTGACGGATGATTTCGTGCGCGGCAGCAAAACAGATGAGATGTGTGAAACCCTCAATGACAATCACATCACCATCGTGCACAAACCGGCGAATGGCTTCATCCATCGCCATGATTTTGGTTTGTGTCGACACTGATGATTTGCTCCCTTTATCCACAGATTACACAGATTCTATTAATCTGTGTAATCTGTGGATATGTACTTTCGGTTTTTGTTTCTTGCTGCGTTCCTGCTTCTCGCTGGTCCTACCTGTCGCGCCGCTGACGTCGATTGGGCCAAAGTGCGCGCCGAAGCAGTTCAACTGCTGCAGGAGCTAATCAGAATCGACACTACCAACCCGCCGGGTAATGAGCGTGCTGCAGCGTTGTACCTGCAAAAGCTGCTCGAGTCGGATGGGATCGAAACTCGCGTGTTAGACGTCGCGCCGGGTCGTGCGAATTTGTACGCTCGCATCAAGGGCGATGGCAGTCGCCGTCCGCTGATCCTGCTGAGTCACACTGACGTAGTAATGGCTGAACCGCAACGCTGGACCGTACCTCCTTTCAGTGGGGAACTGCGCGACGGTTTCATCTACGGGCGCGGTGCCACTGACATGAAGGGCACCGCTACAGTTCATGTGACACTAATGCGCCTACTGAAGCGACTCAATGTTCCGCTGAAACGAGATCTGATTCTGCTGGCTGTTGCAGACGAGGAGGCAGGTGGCATGGGCGCCAGTTCGATCATAGAAAAGTATCCCGAGCTGATTCGCGGCGCCGAGTTTCTACTGAACGAAGGCGATGTCGTTTATGTAAAGGATGGCAAGGTACAACAGTACGGTGTCGATGTGATGGAAAAGGCAGCGCTGTGGTTCAGAATTATCGCGAAAGGCCCGGCCGGGCATGGCTCGATCCCGCTGGCGAATTCCTCCGTCGAACGTTTGCTTAGAGCGCTCGAGCGGTTGCGAAGATGGGAGACACCGATCCAGGTTTCGTCTGCGGTCGCTGAAAGCTACCGGATGAGAGCTCAACAACAAACTGATCCTGTTCTAAGAAATGCGTATTCCAATCTGGAGAGAGCTTTTAAGAACCCGGCATTGCGTAAGAAACTTTTAAGTGACGGCACTCTCAATGCGGAGGTGAGAAACACCTTTACCATCACCGGTCTGCAAGGCAGCGATAAAGTTAACGTTATTCCCGGCGTGGCATGGGCCCAGATTGATGCTCGCCTTCTCCCTGGCGAAACACCTGCGGGCTTTATGGCGAAGTTGCGCCGCGTGCTCAACGATCCGGAGTTGGAAATCGAGACCCTTGAAGCATCAACGCCTACCGGATCCCGCGCTGATACAGCTCTCATGCATGCTATTCGCAAAGTTGCAGCACGGCATGATCCGGGTGTGCCGGTGATCCCGACAATGCTTACAAGCTCGACCGATAGCGCCAAGTTTCGTAGCGCCGGCATCACCGCTTACGGCTTTGAGCCATTCAAATTGGACGATGGAGAACTGAACCGTTCCCACGGCGACGATGAACGTGTCTCAGTCGAAAATCTGGGTTTCGCGCTACAGTTTCTTTACGAGGTGATAAGGGAGTTGAATTAGATACCTTCAATTGCCGCCGCTGCGCGCTTGAGAGCGCGAGTGAGACGCTCGACTTCTAATTTCGCGCGCGACCGATCACGGGCCTCGATTGCTTCGGTGAGTGCGGGGAGGACCAACGGTTTGTAGGTTGGTCGAGGGGCGTAGATCAAATGCTTGAACCAGGGTCGGCCAACGAGGCCTTCCGGATCCAGCAGTGCGCGCTCAACCTTCATCAATCCTCTGTGTACGCGCTCAACTCGAGCCACGTCGCCTGCTTCGACGGCTTTGCGCGCAACTTCGAGTGCCGTGCGACCGTTTTTCTCCCAGACCTTAGCAGCGTCACGAACCTGTGCAAAATCAACTTCGACTCCCAGCCGGCGCGCCGTCTTTTCAGTTTCATCGAGATAGCTTTGCACCTCTTGCGCATAAGCGGCGTAGTCCAACGGCACATAATCGCACTCGGACAGTTGCAGAGCGGCGACGGCCCAGTATCTTCCCATCGCTGCGTGATAGTAGTAGCCGGGATCACCAACTCGATCGACCCAGGTGAAGCTGTCGTAAATGGAATGATAGACACCGTATGGTCCATCGAAGGTGAGATCGGCGACCGGCAGGCCCAGGAAGTTAAGAAAGACTGTGTAATCCGAACCAGATCCGAGTCGTGTTGTCACCGTGGGCTCTTTGGCGTCTTTGGTTTGACGCAACCAGGCGTCATAAATAGACCCGCCGCCAGGATCGGGAACATCTCTTGCAACCTCACGCAGGAAGTTAGCAAGCGCCGGTACGGCTGCGGCTGTGAAGGAACTCCCCGAAGCCGAACTGTCAACATTCAGATACGCAAGCGCCCCCGCCTGGAGTCGTTCAGCCTCCAGCTCGCCCCATTCAGTACTTCCTGTCAGCGTAAACTCTTCCGCATCCCACGACGCAAAAACGAGGGTGCGTCGCGGCTTCCAGCCACTTCGCTTGAGCTCTCCAAATGCTCGCGCCGTTTCCATGAGAGTGGCGCTGCCACTGCTCGGATCAACACCGCCGAAGACCCATGCATCGCGATGGTTTCCAAGAATCACCCACTCATTAGGTCGTTCGGCGCCGCGTAAGCGACCCACAACGTTCCAGATTGAACGTATTTTTTTGTCGTTCTCAATGACCAGATGAAGCTTTTCTGATGTTGGACCAAGGCGATAGTCGAAGGGCAGTCCTCCTTGCCATTCAGTCGGAGCAGCAGGTCCGGTCATCCTTTCTAAAATACGTCGAGCGTCTTTGTACGACATCGGCGCCGCTGCGACGGTAGGCATCGATACGGCTGACTCAGCAGGAAGAAAACGACCTCCGGGAACTGAAGCCCAGCCGGGTGTACGTGGATCGCCGGGCAAATTGAAATCGTAAACAATTCCACCTCTTTGCAGATGACTTTCCGGACCCCAGGGACCCCATGGATACACCTCGCCCTTCTTAAATCCATCATCAGCAGGATCGGAGTAGAGGAGTAACGCAGCTACTCCACGTCGCTGCGCCGTCAGAGCCTTGAACCCACGGTAGCTGTATGGCACCGAGTAACGGGCCAGGGCGATTTTGCCTCGCACGTCGACTCCTCGCTGTGCAAGCAAGTCGTAGTCTTCAGGATTACCACTATTGACATAGACCACCGGCGCGGTCACGTCGACATCTGCGGAGTACGCACAGTAGGGTATGCCGACGTCTTCGTTATACGAGTCCTTGTCCTGCGGAATTGGCTCTTCCTTCAGTGAGAGTTTCTCGTTGGAACCCACGAGTGTTGCTTCATAGCGAATGGGCCACGGGAGATAAACAGGGTGCTCGATGAGTTCCACGTCTTCGAGTCCGTATTCTTTCCATTGCTTCGCAACATGCAGCGCGAGTTCGTAGTTACGAGCTGAGCCCGCCATGTGTGGCTTTGCGGTGAAGATACGATGTTGGATCCGACAATTCTCGGGACGAATAGTCTGGAGCAGGCGAGCTTCGAGAGGTTTGAGCTTGCTGGTGCTAGCGACTGAAAACCCCTCACGAGCGTTTTCTGGAACACTCAGAGTCGTGGCAGTTATTAACAGTAGCAGAATGACCAGGTAACGGACCAAAGTGCAAGTCAGGTATCACGGCCGCCAAAGGGTGTCAAGCTTTTGATCGAGCTTTTGATCGAGACGGTAGCGTCCTAATTTGAATTTTTCTCTGTGCACGGCTCTGCCTCAAGAGTCCGGATTCACTGTTGGACACAGTCAGTACCACCTCGCGGTAGCGGGTGGGTACGAAAGTAGATCCGCTCGATTTGCTAAGTTTGCTGCGCATGCAC
>Ga0209215_1000065_pt1 | contig 73024 bp, 63 predicted proteins | sample TexAe_OM2H0_M2_FD_187938 | JGI IMG/M metagenome (GOLD analysis project Ga0209215, IMG submission 187938) | Forest soil microbial communities from Davy Crockett National Forest, Groveton, Texas, USA - Texas A ecozone_OM2H0_M2 (SPAdes) (version 2) | ecosystem: Environmental > Terrestrial > Soil >... | reverse complement strand
TTCTCTGTGCAGCCTCTGCGTCCTCTGTGGTTGATTTTGGCCGAGAACCAGTTCACCACAGAGGCACAGAGGACACAGAGTTGCACAGAGAAATTCAAAATAGGACACTACTCGAGACACTTTGCCCGAGGGTTCGCCTGTTCGGGCATGGTCGCTATTGGTAAGTCCGGCCCATGTGCTTGAGCCAGCCTGCTGTGTGTTTTCCCAACGGATCATGGTGCGTCCAGTGGACCATTCCGCCTTTTTCGTTCCAGACGTACTCGCCGTAGAAACGCACACGATCACCGGTCTTAATCTCGTCGACCCGCGGCGCCAGATCGATGTTGTGAACAATAAGTAAGGTTTGACCCGACGCTAAGCGAATAATAAATCGCTGGTGTCTGCTGCCAGTAAGATCGTCCTCCAGAATACGACTTACGTCGCCTTCACCCTCAACCTGAACGTTGGACGTCCTATCGGCGAATGCGCGCCCGAGTTGATCGTCGCCGCCACGACCTTCGCAGCCTGCGCAAATCAAAACACATATGATGAACGGGACGATGAGGGCGCGTTTCATAGAGGATCGTTCTCCTGAGGTTGTTGCACTGGAGGCAGCACGTTGTCGATAATCGCGAGGACTAACGTCAAGGACCCAAGCATTATACTCAAGAAAGTCAGCCTGAAGACTCTTATTAAAAAGCGTTCGACAAATAACGGAGGTGATTGACGATGGGCTCAATCCTGAATGAAGTGGACCGTGAAAAAATCTGTAACAGGTTGCGATCACTGTCTGTATCGTCCAGCAGACGATGGGGGACCATGGATGTCGTGAGCATGTTGCAGCATCTGCGACTGTCGGCGCGCATGACTGTTGGAGAGTTATCGGTGCCTTCCGTAAACAAGCGCCCGTTCCAGGTGTTTCCGCTCAAACACCTCCTCCTTTACGTGCTTCCGTTTCCCAAAGGAGCGCCAACTGCGCCGGAGTTGAAGCCCGTCGTTGCAGAATCTTTTGAAGAGGAGCGCGCAGCGTTGCTGGAGTTGCTGGAGCTTATTGGGACCGGGCCTTGTGACGGCACCGGCCCGACTCATCCACTGTTTGGACCACTAACATGGCGTGAATGGGGCGTAGTCACTTACAAACATGCCGATCATCATCTAAGGCAGTTTGGAGTCTAAGATTGGCTTATCACCAGGCTGAAATTTGTCTTTATCATCATGCCAAAGTGAATGTATACAGCGCGTAAATCTATTTCAAGTTTTGAGACAAAGCCAGCCGTCTCAGGCTTGCCTCACCCATTCCACAGCGCGTGTCAGACCACCATCACGATCGAGAAGCACCAACACGCCGTCTTGCACAACTTTGATGGTGCCATCGTCGAGAGGAAAAGCTACCCATTCCAACGAAGTAATTCCATATTCTGCTTCAGGACCATCGGCATAGAACACGCGCACCGATTGAAGCTTTCCCCAGTCCTCAACCGACACGGACTGAACGACGCCGAACCTCGATATCCAAGTTAGATCCTGAAGATAGAGCGCAGGTCTTGTACACAGAATTACAAAATCGACATCCGAATCCGAGTGCGCGTTTCCCCGAACGTGCGATCCAACCAACGCCACAGACACGATGTCGACCTGGTCCTCGGACCACAAGGTTACCGCTCTGATGAGTTCACCGGCTGTCAAGTCATAGTTCCTATTAGTAATGCCCTAAGTCTTCTGCACACAGAGAAGAATCTTAGATTAGATCGCCAGAAAAAGTCCTTGCATTTTCCAACACTGAGTGTAGTATTGCGGCGCTGTCCAACCAAATCCTTAACGTAACCTTGGGCAGCCCAACGTGATCTCACTCCCATATCGCTGGTTCGCCCAGAACGTGTTTCAAGCGGGTATTCAAGGGGCGTTCTAAAGTCAGCGTTTTTTGACTCATCTCCACCTCTCTACGCTGAAACTGTAGCTCGACCCGGCATTGCCGTATCGATTTCAAGAATGGCTGATGCCAATAACAAGCCGATGGTCGCAGACCGTTGCGCGCACCTGTCTGCGCTGAATCACAAGTAGTCGTCACCTGGACCGCGAATGAATTTCAAATAACTGAGGATGCAGTCGGAGGAGGATTTCATGATTCCACGGAAGTATCTGGAGAAACTCAGAATGGAGCTTGCCGGAACACTGCTCGAGGCAGGCATGGCCGGCTACGATCAATCGCTCGTCATTGATAACGGACGCATTGATCTCCGACCAGGTGTGGTGGCGATGTGCATGAACCCGCAGGATGTTGCGACCGCGTACAAGTTCGCCATCGAACACGAAATGCCTTTCACCGTACGTGGCGGCGGTCATAGTGCGGCGGGTTACTGTTTGAATCAGGGCGGGATGGTGATCGACCTCACCAGCATGACTGCCAAACGTCTCGATCTCAAACGACAAGTTCTCTGGACCGAAACCGGCAACCGCTGGCGCGATCTTTATCTCTTCCTGCAAGCCACCAACACCGGCTTGATTCCAATCGGAGGCGGCTGTCCAACCGTCGGTATCCCTGGGTTCATGCTCGGCGGCGGCATTAGTTTCGTCTCACGCTCGTACGGTCTGAGCGTCGACAACCTTCTCTCGATCGATATCGTTACTCCCGACGGCAAGCTGCGGACGATCTCTGCGGAATCGAAATCGAAAGAGGACAAGGATCTCTGGTGGGCCTGTCGCGGCGGCGGCGGCGGAAACTTCGGGATCGCGGTGGCATTCGAAATACGCGTGCATCAACCAAACACGCCGACAATGTTGTGCGGCCAGATTCGATATCCAATCGAATACGCTCAGGAAGTTCTCGGTTTTTACAACGAATGGATCGAGAAGGCGCCCAACTCGCTGGCCGTCTACGGCTTCATGGGTAAAGTCGCGTTACCGGCCCATCCCGACACACTCGTCAACTGCTTTGGTCTAACACCGATCTTTAACGGCGACTCCCGCGAGGGAATGGATCTAATTGCTCCGATCCTCAAGTTTCCAAACATCTTTATCAATCTTTACGACATGACGCTGCCGGACTTCGAAATCTACAACGGCCTGCTCACAGTCGTAGGCGGTATGAGCGGCTACATCCGCTCGGGCTTCATGGCGCCAAAAGCTTTTACGCCGTCATGTATCGACGTGCTAACGACGTCGATGACGAGTGCGCCGTCGCCTAACAGTCTCCTCGTCTGGACGCACATGGGTGGCAAAGTCACCGAGGTTCCACAAGACGCAACCTCCTTCTGGCATCGTGACGCGCGGTTCCTTTGGGAAGTGAAAGCGATCTGGCCGCAGACCGATCAAACTGTGCAGAACGTCAACTGGGCCTACCAGCTCGGCGAAGGTATGGCTCCGCATTCGATTGGAGCTTATTGCAATTATATCGATCCACTGCTGCACAACTGGCCAACAGAATTCTACGGCGACAACTACAAGAGACTTTCCAAAATCAAGAAGGCAGTGGACCCCGATAACCACTTCCGGTTCCAGCAGTGCATCGGATCGCCATTCAATCCGGACGGCGAATACCCACCGAATCTTGCACCACTCTATCGCACGTTCCTCGTTTGATTCGAAATGGAGGAGAGATGAAGAAAATCGTAAGCGTAATTGTACTCACCGTAGTCGCCGCAATAATGGTGATTATGTCGTCGAGACCGACATCGATGGCTCCAGCCACCGACCCAGCCATCGCTCTCAGCTCGAAGATTCCGGGTGATGCGCAGTTTGGATCACTCCCGCCGAACGCAACCAACGAGCAGAAGCTGTTGGCCATTCAGGGCGACTTCGACATCTATTCATGGAATACCTTCATCGCGCTCAACTGGCCACCGGGACCCAATGGCAACGGCGATCCAAACAAGACGATTGGCCAGAACGGAGACAACGATACGGTATGGGAACACTACCGCGACGTTGCGGACATCTTTCTTCCTGGCGGAGCCAAGCCGTCCTACACCGGACCCGTCAGCGTGCCGACGCAATGCAGGGCCAGTTACAAACCGGGAATGCGAATTCTCAGTCAGGTCGGAAAGACACCGACAGTGCTGACTGATTTCAGTCAGCCTTTCAACACTGGTCCACTGATCGATCAGGACGGCAACTACACACGCTACGAAATTCTCGTCAACAAACCAATGTTCGACTACATCCTCCAGAACACTCTCTACTCAAAAGCCGGGCAGAAAGTGTTTTCGGGAACAGTGAAGTTTCCGTGCGGAGTCCTCAATGGTCCGGAGGGCGCCATCATGGTTAAGTCGGCGTGGAAAGTTATTAAGCCTGCGGACAAGAACCGTTTCCACACGCAAACGGTGCTCGTGTATTCGCCGGCTTCGCAAAATCCTAAATACCCTGCTTCCTGTAGCACTAAGCTCATGGGTCTCGTCGGCTTGCACGTCGGTCACAAGACCAACTCGGGAGCGCAGTGGCTCTGGTCCACGTTCGAGCACGTCGATAACGCGCCGTCTGAGGCCGACGTAGCGAGTGGAAAGCTCAAGTCGCGGTACAACTACTACGATCCGAAATGCAGCGCCGCGAAATGCCCGCCGAACCAGGTGCCACCGCGGCCGTGGAATCCGACTAAGGTCAGCTCGTTTCACAGCCAGGTAGTGCGGATGAATATGTTCAAGGGTAACGAGTTTGCGTTCACCAGTGCAGCGGCACGCAATGCTGATGCGTTGAAACTTCTTCTCGGCGTCTCTTCCAGTTCAGTCTGGCAGAACTATGAGTTGATTAGCACGATGTGGCCGACTAATACCGGACAGTGCCTGGCGACTCCGGGTGATCCTCTCGGAACACCGGCCCCGAATTTCCTCGCCAACACCACTCTCGAAACTTACATACAAGGAATGGTGCCCAACGTTTCGTCGAACTGCATCGAGTGCCACAACAATGCCACGATGACCACGCCAGTGCCGTCCGACTTCACTTACATCCTGCAACGAGCGCAATAGAGAAGGGAGACGAATATGACTACCAATCCATCCACACCACCACCCTCGGAATCCGTCGTGCAGGATTTCGCCAATTTGTCGGCAGCACTCACGGGATTTCAGTCGAGCTTTATCAGGCCGTTCCTTGATCCCGTGAATCTCTCAGGAACTTTCTATCAATTCGCCGTCTCGCAGGTCGGACAAACGATGATGGATGCACTGATGAGCGCATTCGACGCTCTTAGCAAACAGACGCCTCCGCTATCTGCTCAGCAAATCGCCGATACACTGCTCGAAGTATCGAGTGCTACTCCGTCACCCCAGGCGCAACTTTGCCAAAGCATAATCTCGATGTGGTATCTGGGCTCGTGGTATCCGCCACCTTTTCAGAGCGGAGGATTTCAGCAGGTCATCTCGTCACAGGCCTACACCAAGAGTCTTGCGTGGAACCTGGCCCAGGCACATCCGATGGGATTCAGTGCTTTCACGTTCGGTTACTGGAGCCAGCCGCCGGGTTCGCTCGATACGTTCGGAGTCAACACCGGCAATGGAGGTGGACAATGAGCAACGGCGCTTCCCCGCAATTTGACGTTGTCATTATCGGCGCCGGCGTGTCCGGCAATTTGATCGCGAAACAACTCGGCCTCGCCGGCAAGAAGGTGCTCATCCTCGAAGCAGGATTGCCGGTACCAGACAGTCGCGAGGAGTACATGAATAACTTCTATCTCGCACTCGCGAAGACGCCGGAGTCACCGTACCCTGCATTGGCCGGGCGCACCGGCTCTCAGGCGAATCCGGCCGGCGAGCTTCCTGATCCGGCGACGCTTCCCACACCGCGCGCGACGGTCCTCGGCCTCGGCGGCAAACCGAACGTCAGTTATCTCATACAGGCGCAGGCCACCGGACAAAATGCAGCACCTGATCCTAAGACTGGTGAGGTGCGCGGCCTACAGTTCTCGAGCACCTACGAGCGCAACGGTGGCGGCACTTCGTGGCACTGGCTCGGCACTTCTCTGCGCGAACTCGAGAACGACATCCAGCTCTACACGAAATACGGTCACGGCGTCGATTGGCCGCTCACTTACAGCGAGCTTCAGGAACTTTGGGCGCGCGCCGAAAAAGAGATTGGTGTCGCCGCGAGCGTGACGCAGCAGGAGCCGCTGGAAGTTGTCGGACTGGAGTATCCGCAGGGCTATCAGTACCCGATGGGCCCGATCCCAACCAGCGTTGTGGACCAAACGATCAGTCAGGGTGTCTCGGGATTACAGGTCCCCGGCACTTTGCCTGACACGCCCGGCGGTTCGGATCCAACGATGTACGATGTCTTCGTCACACCAACGCCGGCTGGGCGCAACTCCGAACCTTACGACGATCGACGTGTCTGTGCTGGCAACACAAACTGCATTCCCATTTGTCCGATACAGGCGAAGTGGGATCCGACAGTGACGTTAGGCAAAGCTCTCGATACTGGCAACGTGACCGTTAGCTATCAATCAGTAGCATACAACGTCGCCGTCACGGCTGACGGCAAGACCGTCACCGGCATCGAGTATTACGAATGGTCGCGCGATGCGCAGGGTAACCTTCAGAAAGTGTCGAAGTCCGTCACCGGCAAGATCTATGTTCTCGCCTGTCACGCGATCGAAAACGCCAAGCTGCTGTTGCTGTCGAACAACTGGAATGGCATCGCCAACCACAGCCAACAGGTCGGCCGCAATCTTATGGACCATCCGTTGTACCTGACCTGGGCGTTGGCGCCGCAGCCGGTCTGGGGTTATCGCGGACCTTTAGCCACGGCGGGCATCGAGTCGCTGCGCGACGGAGAATTTCGAAAGTATCGCGCGTCGTTCCGTATGGAAATCGGAAACGAAGGCTGGAACTTCGCGACTGGCGATCCCTACACGACAGCTCGCGATTTCATCACCGGTACGAACGACTCCGGTCTCAACACCGGCGGCCCAAACGGAACACCGCAAAGGTTGGGCGGTACTGCTCTCGCGTTGAAGCTGAACAATTTATTCACGCGCCAATTTCGCATCGCTTGTATGTTCGATCAGTCGCCGCTGCAGGAAAACTGCGTCACGCTCGATGTCGATCGCGAAACCGGCAAACCAAACAACACCGACGGCCTTGGTATTCCGCGGCCAAAGGTTGAGTACGGATTTGATCCTTACACGATGGAAGGCTTCCGAATGGCAGCGTACGTCTGCTCGCAGGTTTACCAACAGATGGGCGCGCAAGAGTTCACGAAGAACAGAGTTGGTGGCACTGGTGACTTCACCTATCGCGGCGTGAGCTATCACTACTACGGCGCGGGCCACGTCGTCGGCACGCATCGCATGGGTGACGATCCCGACCACTCGGTCGTCGATGCCAGCCAGCGCTCGCATGACATTTCAAACATGTGGGTCGTTGGAAGTGGCAGCTTCCCCACCGTGTGCACTGCCAATCCGACATTGACGCTGATGGCTCTGGCCTTCAAATCAGCAGACAGCATCATCGCAGCTCTTAACTATTAGAAAGGATTCCCATGTATATCCTCGACGCCTTCTGGTCCATCGTCCCCGGCAACGAAGCAAAAGCCTACGCGGCGCTCGGCGCGCTCGCGGCGCAGGTTGAAAGGGAAGAACCTGACACGTGGATGTACCTGATCCACACTCCGAACCTCGATCCCGGCGTCAGTACGTTTCCGATGCCGGGACCGCAGCAGGTGGCGTTCGTCGAGGGCTTCAAGGATCGCGATGCGTATCACCGGCACGCCAACTCGCCAATCTTGAAAGAGTTCTTCGCGAAGAACGGCACGTACTTTCTTAACATGTATGGACCAACCGTGCCTTTCATGATGTTGCAACCGCTGGAGATGATCGACGGCTTCATTCGTCCGGGCGCTGACGTAATGACGGCCTGGCAGGTTGAGGCGCGCTGGGTGATGAAACCGGGTCGTCGTGAGAAAGTGAAGGAAGCTCTTAAAGGCTACGTCAACGCCGTGCGTACCGAGGAACCAACGACTTTGATGTACACAGTGAGCGTTCCCGATGTGAGTGAACACTCGATGGCGCTGCCCCCGTCACAAGTCGATGCACTGGTCTACAACTCATCATGGACCAACCAGCAGGAATTCTTCGCTCACGGCAGCGGCCCGGTATATCGGGACTTTCTCAAGGAGCACGGCCACCTCTTCGTCCAGGCCGGTCCCGGCTCAACGATGCACCCGTATATGACGACGTCCGTGCTAAAACGCTTCGCCGGCTTCTTCCGCAAGGAGGCGTTCATCAAGTGAGGCGTCAACGTGTAACTCCGGGCTTCAGCGTGACGCCAGGTCGACTCATCATCGTGAGCAGATGGGCCGGTGGTGAGCTATTTAACGGATCATGAATGTCCAGTAAGCGTGTCGAAGCGTGCGCAACGCCTGAAACTGTTACGGCACGACTTTGATAACGCCTGGCATCGATCCACTGCCTGGCGTGGCTTTACAATTGGGCTGCCCCCCGTGAATGCCACAGTGATATCCAAAGGTTCCCACTTTGGAAAACGTCCGGCTTGCCGTCTGTCCGGAACTAAGATTGGTGGAATCAAACGAGGCGTCGAGCTCATCACACCCATTTGCCGCACTCGCAGCTACCCGTTCCAGTCGATGCGTTCCGCCAGTGATGGTCCAGGTAATAGTTCCTCCAACCTTGATCGTTGTTACCGGCGTGCCACTTACGTCATCTTGCCACTTGAAATTTGAACCTTTCACAGCGGCGGTAGCGGGTGATGGAGATACGGCAGCGGTGGGTGACGGAGTTGTCGAAACTGTTGGGGTCGCACTACCCTGATTACCCTGAGGTGAGCCGCCTGTGCAAGAGGTCATTCCCAGGAGCAGGACGGTTGTCAATACTAATCCAAAGGCTTTCATGTAGCCCTCCTTTGCGCTTGGCTTACAGCAGCGAGGATTTGTTTGTCTCTATTAATTATGTGTTTTAGCGGCTTTTCATGTCCGGGATCGAATTCATATCCGAAACTCTATGGATATTCGTAATCTGTTCGCGGCGCTCGACTGGTCAGTTTCCATCCGAACACCGTCAGCCCGGCAAGAATACCAGCAAGACATAGGCAACAATACAGCCGATAAAAACCCACGTCCACACATTGCCGAAATTGAAAAGGTGCTTGCTCACAAACAACGCTGAATCAGATCGATCGAAGTAGAAAACGGAACCATACACGTGACTTGCGTCGATGGGCTTTTGGGTTTCTACATTTCCGAATGCTTCTTTTATCTTGCGCCTGAGAATGAACCAACGATAGCCGTAATAAAGTGCAACCGGAATCGAAAGCAAGGCGACAACAAGAGTCGTGATAAAAGTCGGCCTTGAAAGAAACTTGAGTCGCTCAATACTGAGAAAAATCGTGTCGAGCGTTTCACCACACATCTTCAGTGCAGCTATACAGCGAAGCCAATCCCAGAATCCGGCACTAAGTCTGGCGGAGTGTTTATAGAGCTCAACGTTGTAGCCGGTGTTATCGACAGGCAGCGCGACTTCGGTCTGCAACGCACCAAATTTCGTTAGCAGAATAAAGACTTGCGTGACAAGAGCAATCAATGGCACCCGAAAAACCGATAGCCAGGTTTTCTCACCCCAAACTGACACCTCACCAGTAAACGTCATAAACAAAGGGACGCGATCAGACAAGAACGGATAAGAATATGCGAGCAGTAAAAAGGGCAGAACGGTAAAAGCGACGAGATAGATTTCTACTAAAGTATTTGTTTGATCGCTCAACCGTTGAGAGTGTGGGAGAGTCGCTTGCATGTCGGGATTAACGGTCAAAATTATCGAACGAGGTGGTAATCCTTTTCACCACCTCATCAATAGAAGGGACGTATTCTCCATCTGTCGAGACTGCTATCGTGGGCACATCAAGCTTTGGCGCTTCATAACTCTCAGGAGACAGGAATTCGCCTGTCTCCCTGTAATGAGTAACGCGTCGATCGCCGTGATAAAACTCCCTGTTTGGATTCTCCAAGCCTCGTTGCAAATGACGTCTGGCGGCAACTGCATCATCAACAGAACATAAGATGATCAGTGGAGAGGCTGATTCAATGATCTCAGGAATTCTCGACTCCCAAACCCTGTGCTGGAATGCTGCTTCTATGACCACCGAGATCCTGGCCGCAAGGTATTGATTAACTATTCCAAAGAACAAGTCGGAAACCAGGCCGTTAGTGTCAGGTGGAAGTTCGTCGTGCCTGACGCCGAAGGTGTTGACGTATCCTTCTTTGATCTCATCGCGGCTTATCACCGGCATCCAAAGGAGTTCGCCAAGCTTTCTGGCAAGAGTGGTTTTCCCTGAACCCGGTCTACCCGTGACGATGATGCACTTTGGTTTGCGGTTCATGTTTCCGTGCGAATGGATTCCGACTTCTGAAGCAAGAGCTCTAGCGGGCTAGCGTCCTAATCGCTGGTTGATTACGTTTGCAAACTGGGCCACAACGTACTAGACTCACGCCCGACCCCTTTCCCCGACACCCCTCCGGAATAACGTCCATTTCAAAAAGCGAGCGAACTATGGGTTTAGGGATCCGTCTTCACACAGCACGCGTCAAGCTTAATACAGTCAGGTTGTTGGGCCTAGTCTGTTTGTTGTTCGTAACTACCGGAGTGACTTTGGGCCAATCCGATCCGAGCTTGCGGATCGACGACCTCACGGTAGCTGAACTAGATGTTAACTTCTTCGGCAGGCCTTTCAGGGTAAGCTTGTCTGCTCCGAGTACTAAACCGATCACTGTGACTGTTTCTACGCAGTCAGGAACTGCCATCGGCAACCAGGATTTTGGAGCCGGCTCGGAAGTCTTAAACTTTCAACCGGGCCAAACTTCACAAACGGTGGATGTTTTTATCACCGGCGACACGCTCGTAGAAGGAACCGAAGAGTTTTTTCTCAACCTCAGCAATCCGGTTAACGCAACGATTGCAGATGGCCAGGCAGTGGGGACGATCATTGATGACGACGCGCTGATTCTCCTTACGCAGCCAGGTTCGCAACGTGCGGCCGCACTTGATTCTTCTCTCCTCACCACGGAGGTATTCCCTATCGTCCGCGATTTTAGTTTCAGTTCCGATCACCGCACGCGAATAGCTCTCTTTGCTATTGGGTTGAAATTGTCGGCGGGTGAAACTGCCTCGGCAGTTACTGCCACTGCGGAGGACTCACAGGGAACGGTGCGACCACTGACAGTTGAATTTGTCGGCAAGATTCCTAACATACAAGACTGGCTCACACAGGTCGTGGTGAAACTGAACGACCAAATAACGGTTGCAGGAGACATCAAGATCAGACTCTCTTTGCATGGAGAGACCAGTAACGCAGTCCTGGTGGGCGTTAAGTCTCAGTAATGAGGCAAGCCACAATCGTCAATCCAGCTTAACGTACGGACGAAAGACGAAGTCCGAGCCGGGTTCGCTGAGATGACACGCCTGGCAATTTTCGAGCTTTCCGGTTCCCTGCACGTCCGTTCCGTTTGGTCCAACAACTGAAAACTCCCAGTCGCCAACCTTTGGGTTATAGCCTTGTTCGCGCTTTCTCATGATCGTATACAACAACGGCTTACGACCTTCGAAGTGAGTGCTGATCTTCGCTTTGACGATGATCGATCCTTCCGGGAACCGCGGCACATCTTTGGTGAACATCGCTTCCCTGCCAACGCTGTTGACGTAAACGGTAATGTAAGTTGCGGCGTGGGGATTTCGTTTTCTTTCGGGTTCGTAAGTCGCCGCGGTCGGCGCGGCGCAAAGCGTATCGAGGGCTGAAGAGATGTAATAAGGTTCCGCGTTGACCTGGGTCCATACGCTTGTGTCTTTGAGTTTTGCGGCGTCGAAGCGAAACTCGTCCTTCGCGCTTCCAGTTCGACTGCCCGCCAATGCAACGATGAGCACTAATCCTACTATCAGAACGAGCAATGCGAGTTTAATTAGCCTGTTCATCGAGATTCCCCTTTCATGAGGAACTTAAAGTCTAACGCGTGTTGATTCTATCCAGTTTCTTTTGAAGCTCTGTCTTTTCCGAGGCCGACGTTTTCCAGAGTGCAGCTCGAAGAGAACGCAATAATTTTCTTAAATTTGTCCGTTCCTCAACAACGTACTGGTCGCCGCCCTTGTCATTCGCCCGCTTGATGACGTCCTCCGTGAGCAACTCACTCAGATTATTGAGGGCCACGGACGCATGCGCTCCCTTAGGATGCAGATTCAAGTACTTTATGGCGCCTGCGAAAACAAATAAATGGCAAACTTCGTCGCCTTCACAATCGTGTGGCTGCGGATTTTCCGCCGCTGCCCAGGCAATGCGATCCGCAATCGGCAGTGTGTGGTATCTGGCCTCGAGATTCCAGAGCAACTCCGAGCGCATGTTGTGGCCGCCCCCAAACTCGTTAGGGATAACCTCCGCACCATGCAATTTGTGCCATTCGCGATAAGGCGACTGATTACTTTGGTTATTAGGAACTGTGCGAGCCCAACCAGCAAGAGCCAGCAATTTTAGAAGCTCAAACTCGGCCCGCGTGTTTACGTCTTTGGCTTGAATTGCTGAACTCGCGGCGAGATTGTAGATCTCCTGCCGGTCGGCAAAGTCTGTGTTCTCCGCCGTGAGACGTCCCTCGATGATCTGTCGTAGAAGCTGTACCCGCCGGTTAGCGTCATAATCCTGCAATAGACCACCGAAAATCCACCCGGTCTGGTTGTTAGGCAAGTTCACTCGATACCAGTAGTCGGTTTTATCACCCACGGTATCCTGATTTGTCGAACGCGCGATCGCGTTCACCACCGTGCCGAGTTTCAAACGAGCGATCTCCGGGGCTGTAATCTGTGGCGCTCTTCGCGCACGCATTGCTGAGACAGTGGTGATCTTTGCCTGGGCCGTCTCCAACTTGATTTCGCTCGGTTGACCGACAAGAGGCGCTATGTGACCCAGCGCGAGCATGATTGCAGCCGAAATTATTGATCGATTGATCATTCTCTTTGGTTCAGATCCAGGCCTTGAGGAACAAGCCAGGTTTGTGTCGACACAGTATCAGACAATTCCCAATTACTGTTCAATGAATTTTCCTTGACTCACCAAAACTTTGCGCATAGATTCAGATCGCAACCCTACCACGGTGTGTGACTACAAGGAGACCGGTAATGTACAAGAGATGGTTACTATCCCTCGCGCTGCTTGTCGTGCTCGGCGTTGTCGCCGTTGCACAACAACCAGCGCCACCGAAAACACATTTGAAGGTCGGTGACCCGGCCCCTGACTTCACGCTTCGCGCCACTGATGGAAAGACTTACAAGCTGAGCGATTTCAAAGGCAAGAAGAACGTCGTACTCGCGATTTATGTACTGGCGTTCACCGGTGGTTGAACGAAGGAACTCAAAGCATATCAGGCTGATATTGCAAAATTCGAATCAACCGACACTCAGGTCTTCGGCATGAGTGTAGACAGTGTTCCCGCCAACCGAGAATTCGCAAAACAGATTGAAGTAACGTTTCCAATACTCAGTGATTTCAAACGCACTGTGGTCAAGGCTTATGGTGTCTTCAACGAGGAGCAGGGCTTTGGAAATCGGGCCACGTTCGTGATCGACAAAGAGGGCATCATTCAGCACATCGACGAAGGCAACGTTGCCATCGATCCGACCACCGTCGTCGACGCGTGCAACGTGCTCCATCGTAAGAAGACAGCATCGCCCTAGAAACAAGGCATCCACAAATGCATCAACGAATCGCGGCGAACGACTTTTGCCGCGCCGGATTGGTGTGTGTTCCAGTTTAAGCCAAACCTGATGCCTGAATTCATAGCCGGCCTAAAGCTCTGCAAGCTCTTTTACCAGGAGGAAGTCAGGCCGATCCTACATAAAGAGTTCCCGGCGCTCCGATATTCCGCCGCATTAATCGGCTGGGGTTCAGAAGTACTTGGATTCGATACTGCAAGGTCGCGCGATCATCATTGGGGACCACGCGTTCTTCTCTTTCTTAACGGCCGCGATTATTCCGATCTGAAAGAGAAGATTGATCTGGTCTTATCTGACAGTCTGCCGTACGAGTTTCGCGGCTACTCGACCAACTTCAGCAAGCCGGATTCAAATGGTGTCCGACACACAGTCAGGATCAAGCGTGGTCGCGTCAACCACATGGTGCAAATGTTTACTCTGAAAGTAGGACCACGAAAAGTCTAATTTCTCTGTGCAGTCTCTGTGTCCTCTGTGCCTCTGTGGTTGTTTTTTCGAACAATTCCTTAACCACAGAGGCACAGAGGACACAGAGACTGCACAGAGAAGAACTCCGATAAGGACTTTTCGGGCAAAGCCAGTAGGGCCTTTAAAAACACGCTTTTCGAAACCACGGGCGGCCACGGAGGGCCGCCCCTACAGTCAGTTCGCTGTTGCTTTATTCAGTCTTACGGTGTAAAAGCCGCGTCACGCATATGCGCATCTACTTGTCATCCGGACACCGATACCCAGCGTGGCGGCACGGCGTCGCCGCACACGTTATCCACGATCGACTCGCACGCGGGTTGGCTGAGTTGGGCCATGAGGTTCGTTATCACGTGGAGGAAGTTGGTGACGAAAAATTCCCTGACGACGTAATCCCTGTCTGCGGTCTTCAAGGTGGCGAAGAGATTATCCATGCGAATCGTTTCACCGCTGCTCAAGCACCTCAAACACCTCTTCCGTGGGTGCGGAGTATTCATTCAGACCTCCTGGACCAGGGACTACCTCGCGATAGCGTGCGCCCAAACTTCATTTTTGTTTCAGAGACTATGGCCCGCCTCCATGAGTCGCACCGGTTTGTGTGGAATGGGATCGATCCGGCAGATTTCATCTACTCCGAAACTAAAGACAATTATTTTCTATTCGTAGCATCCGGCGATGTTCGCAAGGCACGAATTCGCAAAGGGCTGGACGTCGCCTTCTGGATCGCAAAACAAACGGGAATCAAGCTGGTGGTTGCCGGCGGCACATGGGATTCGTGGGAAAACGCCGAGTTTGCGAAATTTTGCGAGGAGAATGACGCCGATTTCACCGGTTTGATAAATGGTCAACTCAAAGCCGAAATATTTACTGCCGCGAGGGCATTGCTGTTTCCGACACAGATGAACGAGGCGTTTGGATTGCCAGTCGCTGAGGCGTTGATGTCGGGAACACCGGTCATCGCAAGCACCAACGGTGCGATGCCTGAAGTGCTTGATCCGCTCGGAGGCTTTGTGTGCGCTAACGAAGCTGAGTATCTGGATGCAGTCGCGAACCTCGAACAAATCAAGTCCGCCGACTGCCGGCGACTCGCACTGACGCGTTTTCACTATCTCGACATGGCGAGAAATTACGTGAAGGAATATGAGCGCGAGATCGAGAATTGGGCCAATGGTAACGCGGCAAATGTCGATGTTGCGCTGTCCGCGTGATGACAAATCTCAGTTATCACTGCTTGCTGCACGTCGCAAACAACAGCATTAGACTCCTGCAATATTATTCCGGCATTTGTCACATTCCTGCGTTTCTTGTTTAGCCGGCAATTCTCAACTAATCAATAACAGCTTAAGTTTTTCGTGAATGCTCGGGAGGAACGAGCTTTGCCCTTCGGTGGCGTGCGAAGTACGCCAATCCCAATCAAAGGAGAGAACCGAAGATGAATGTGAAGAGATTCAGTCTGCCATTACTGTTAATTGCAACCACGACTCTTATCGCTCAGGCCCAGACGACAGAGCAGAACGTTAACGTCACGATTCGAAACTCACAGACTGTTGAGGAACGTGTCGCCGACGAGGTTAAGATGAAGGAGTTGCGAAAGGCTGCAGAAGAAAAACTCGCCGCAGAAGAAGCCGCCAGAATCGCTGAAACAAGTCCCAAGGCTCTCTTGCGACGCGCGCGTGTGGTCTATGTCTCCTCTGACACTACATTCTTTGACTCCATCCAACTGCAGAACGCTCTGCGTAAACGAGAAGAGTTTGAAACGTGGGAGATGGCGATCGTAGACGGATGGGAAAAGCGAAACGTCGCTGATATCCTCATCGAAGTCGATCGTCCTCTTTTCACCTACACTTTCACCTACAAGATCACAAACCGCAGTAATGGAGTGCTTCTGGCGACCGGAAAAGTAACTGCGTTTGACGGCAACGCCGCAGCACCGCAGCTCGCGAAGAGAATTATCGAAGATATGAAAGTTGCGCGCGGTGAAAGTAAAGCAAAGAAGTAATGCTGAGCACCGTTACTTCGCGAGATCGACAACAGTCGCGTAAACGCCCTCAACCACGGAGGCGCTCGGCTATTGCCTGTTTGGGTTGTGCGCCGATCAGGCGATCGATGAGTTTGCCGTCTTTGAAGATGAGCATCGTCGGTATGCTGGCGATCTGAAAACGCGAAGCAGTTTGCGGGTTGTCGTCAACATTTAGTTTGGCTATTCGGTAACGTCCCTGTGACTCTGCAGCGAGCTGGTCCAAAATTGGTGCGATCATCCGGCATGGACCACACCACGGCGCCCAACAATCAACCAGAACCGGTCGTCCCGACATTTGCAGTACTTCTCGCTCAAAAGTCCGGTCCGAGATAGTTACTGGCTTCGAATCCATTGGGCTGGCAGAAGTCACGACCCCTTCCAACTTCGCACCGCAGCGGCCGCACTTCGCTTCGCTCGTCGCGAGTCTGGACTCATCGACTCGATTCTTTGCCGCGCACTTGCTGCAAACCACTACCTGCATAAACCACCTCTTTTCAGTTCAGTTTGACCAATCCTTAGTGGCGAAATTCTTACAAACAAGTGTCTTTACTGCATTCCGGCAACAGTCTGTCAATGCGCCTTCCGGTGTTGTGACTAATGAATTGCATTGAAAGCGACTCGGTATGACGTTAAACTCTGCTCATGAGTTTAGCTAAAGTCCTCAAGGCCCTGCCAGGTTTTACTCTTGAAGAACGGCAGCTCCTCATTCGGCGGGTAATTGAGTTGGATGACCCACCATTATCTCAAGCCGATGAAACTCTCGTGGCAGAACGTTTAGCAGCTCATCACAAAGATCCCACATCGTCATTGCCCCTGGAAACGCTAAAGGAACATCTCCGATCGCGAACGAAGCAATGATTTGGCAGGTTGTCTCACGGCCTGAAGCAAAGAATGATGTTATCGAGATTGCTGCCTGGTACGACAGCCGCAGCGAAGGTCTTGGTGACAGATTTGTAGATGAATTCCTGGCACTGCTCGACGACCTAGCTATAAATCCACTTCTCCACTGCCGGCGACATCCGCGCAAAAATATTCGCTGGCGATATCCTAAAAGCTTTCCTTACAGAGTGATTTACGAGGTGATAGAGCAAGAGAAGACCGTCGTAATCGCTGCCGTGCTTCATGCGGCCAGACATGATCGAGAGTGGAAGCGACGAATCTAGTTACGTCGTTCAACATCGATCGCACACCGGCCACAGACGAACGCGGATCAGTTAGTTCCCTTCGCTTTCTCGATCATATCAGTCACTCGTTTCATCCAGTCCTCACCAGAGCCGCCAAATCCGATTCCCTCAAATGCGATCTTTCCGTCGAGGCTGATCACCCAGTTGCGCGGAATACTGTTCACGCCCTGGCCGTCGGCATATGCCTGGCCCAAAAGCACCGGGAAGTTGAACTTATTCTCTTTCATGAATGGCTGGACCATTCCGACTTCTTCGTCGGTGTTGAGTGTGAGGACAACGACGTCTTTCCTGTCTTTCAATAGCTCACGAAGCTTTTGCACGTAAGGCAATTCCTCACGGCAAGGACCACACCAGGTCGCCCAGAGATTAATAAAAGCCACTTTGCCTTTCAGGTCCGCAAGAGACCATTTGCGACCATCCAGATCGGTAAGCTCGAATTCCGGGAGCAAGGTGTTCTTCTTGTCCCAGGTTGTAACGGCAGCCGTTCCCAACCTGCTTTTCGTAGCTCCAGTGCGCGCAAGATAAGCTTGCCAACCCTGGTCCGTGCCACCCAACTCCTTCCACAATAGTTGTACGTTGTCATTAAATTCCTTCGACGGTGAATTGGGACTCAGAATAATGGACGTTTGATATGCCATCAACGCATCCACTTTGCGCCCCTCGAACTGGGCAACTTTTCCCACCGCCTGCCAGTAAACACTTTGATAGTAGGCAACAGCTCTTTTTTGAGCATCACTTGACTGCTCGTCAGTCTTCTTCTCGTTTGCAATGTTGGCGAGTTGGGCAAGCACCTCGCGTGCTTTGTCAAACTTCTTCGTGCGGGCATAAGCCTCCGCCATCAAGGGCCAACTGTCTAAGCGGACATATCTTAAATTGCCCTCCACTAACTCGTTGCGCGGATATACATCCGAGGCTTCACTGTTTTTGTCGATTTCCTCAATCTCTGTGAGTCCCTTCTGAAGCAAAACAGGAACGTTTTCGAGCTTGTAGCCGCGTTTCAGGTAATAGCGGGACAACATCACTTCAAGGGGTGGAAGCGAATATGAGCCACCCGAACGTTCATGGGCTGTGGCATAGCCGTTATAAGCGGCTTCGACATCGGTTGGAGTTGCTTTGTCGAGTTGCGTTACGGCACGCAGTCTGGCGGCGCATGCAGTCTCATCGTCAGGCCATCGCTTAATCCACTCGCTCGTGACGTCGGCCAATTTCTGTTGATAGGCCTGCTTTTCACCTTCAGTGATCTCACCTTTGGGGTACGGGTTGTCGTTATAGAAACGCGTCTGAATAATCCTGCGCGCAACGGCGGAGTTGGGCATCAGCTTGATTTGTTCATCTTCGGCCCAACGTTGGCCCGTCTTATCGCCGACCTGCTTGTAACCGGCTTGCAGGGCCTGAAGTCTTTCTTTACTGCCGAGATTACCGGCACGAATTTTTTCGAGGTCCTTCGCGATCTGTTGGCGCAGTTGTGCGTGTTCCGGTACCGCCTTCAATTTGAATTCAAGCGTCCAGAGTTCGTCCCAGTAAGCCAGTTCGTCATTGTTAGTCGACGCTTCAAGCCGAGCGCGCAAGCGCTGTGCGGTCGCCGCCATCAGTTCTTTATCGCCGGAACGTGAGATCTGTGAGAGGCCGTCCAACGCTGCGGGACAACTTGCCGCCCATTGTTTCAAGTGTTCCTTTGTCTTGGCCGGATCCTTGAAATTGGGATAGGCGTAAATTTCTGCGAGTTTGATATGCCCCCACGGGAACGATTGCTGGGCGAGCTTATCCGAAATCTCAATTGCCTTTTTTGTGTCTCGTCCGATGAGCAAACGCATGTAGAGATAAACAGCCACTGGATCGTTCGGATTCTTCTCCATCGTGGCGCCGTACTCGTTAAGCAACGCTGCTTTATCGGTGTAGAAACCGCTGAGACGTGCATCCTGATACCGTCGCTGAACGAAGAAATCCCCGGGGTACTTAGTCGCCAACTCTCGCAGCATCGAGATTTGCCGATCGCGACGAACTTTGAACGGCAGCTCGTCGTCGTTCAAATCTGAGACTTTTTTCAAGTCCTCTTTGACTGCGGCAGACGCTTCGCAGTAGTTGACGGAGTTCTGTGCCTTTGCGTTAAGCGCCACAAAAACGATGCAGCTAACGGAGATTACTCGCACAGCAAGACGGCGGAGCGATTGAGCGGTCATGATCTGATCTCCTGAAGGGTGGGATTTGGACGTCCTTATATCACATGGCTTGGACGCTTGCACACACTGGAAGTTCCAGAAAGAGTGCCACAAAAAGGCACAAAATGATGATGGCGAGCCTGGCTTATTAATCTTTGAGCCTTTGGTGCCTTTTGTGGCTATGGTCGGGCTGAGAGTCGCAGAGGCATGTCGGCATTTACACGACACGGATCGTTTGACTTTTGCGTGTTGTCTCTCCTGGTCGCAGTTCGCTCGTCAAGCTTCAACAAGCCGCACTCAACTTCGCTCAGTCTCAAACTCAATCGCTGCACTTCGTCGCGGATCAAAATCACGTCGCGATCGCTCGTACTCGGTTGTGAAACCGGCGGTCGCTGCGCAGCCAGGTATTGCTGCAAGCGATTGATGCTCGAGTCGAGCTGGTAAAACCTCTGCTCGAGCATGCTTATTCGTCGATCCAAACTGCCAACATCCTGCGTCTCCGCCGTACTCTTCCCAAGCGAAACGTTAACGACAGTTCCAATGACGAGCGACAACACGAGCACCAGCACAAAATTCGACTGCTTTGAGAAATTCATTACCTTTGTTCCCCTTCCTTGTTCTCATTATGCATGCTGAGAAATGTTTAGTTCCATTTTGGAAGACGTTTGGAACACAGATAAACGCGGATCAAGATGCGGATTTTTTCAAAAGATGGTCTCCGTGGGTTCTGTTCAGAGGTAGATGGGGACAGGATTTACAAGATGTTTCAGATTAACAGGATTCTTATCTTGTAAATCCGGAAAAATCCTGCAAATCCTGTCCCCTCCTTCATAGAACCGGGACTTTCAAAGTGACTCAGGGCGCTGTCAGGATGACCGCGATTGACCGGTCACACCCATTCGCCCTCTCCGATTTTCTCAACAAAATCGCGGAAAACGGGCAAAACACCCATCTGGCACGAGGTTAGCACTAGGACGGTGCTCGCATTTTTCGGAGCGCTGGTCTTTTGAGTTGAAAGTTGCCGTGACTACCGGCCCGGATTTTTGTCGCTCAGAACGGCAGCTTTCACAATTTTCTTAGCCCTGGAGAAACTAATGTCTCGCCCCCAAGCCCTGAAACGTTTCGTAGCCGTCGCGATGCTGTTGTGTTTGTGCTCGGCGCTCTGCCTTTCCAATAACACGAGAGTTCGAGCCGCCGCCATCCCATCGTCGACTATTTCAAGCACCAAGATCTCCCCTGACCTGCGCAAGCTCATTCTGTCAGGAAACGGTGACGCACGCGTCAAGGTGATCGTCCAGTCGAAGTCTGCCACGTCGCCCAGTTTACTTGGTGGATTGCTGGACACTGTTGGTGGACTACTCGTCGGCATACTTTCAAACCTGAACATTCGCATCGTCGATGTCGAAGCGAGCTCAGTTGAATTGTTGGCGACTGATCCGAGCGTCGCCTACATTTCGCTCGACAATACAGTGGGCAGCTCCGGTCACGTCGCAACAACGACCGGCGCTCAACAGGTTCGGGCGCAAAAGTCACTGCTCGGTCTGAACAACACTCTCGATGGTTCTGGTATCACGATCGCCGTCCTGGATTCCGGCATCGACAGTAAACACAAATCATTTGCGACTTCGGGCAAGATCAAATTCAGTAAAGACTTTACTGGCGAAAATCGCACTGACGATCCGTGGGGCCACGGCACACACGTCGCCGCGATCGCTGCAGGTGACGGTGCTGCCACGAGCGGCGCTTACGAAGGCATCGCCCCCGCAGCAAATCTGGTTAATCTGCGCGTTTTGAATTCACAGGGTGTCGGCAAAGTTTCCAGTGTACTCGCCGCGCTTGACTGGCTCATCGCAAACAAGAATAGCTACGGCGTGAAGGTCGTAAATATGAGTTTGGGAACTCCCGCAATCAACTCATACGAAGACGACCCGATCTGCAATGCTGTTCGCAAACTTGTCGATGCTGGCGTCGTCGTCGTAGCCGCAGCCGGTAACAATGGCAAAGACGTCAAAGGCCAAAAGATCTATGGCGCCATTCACTGCCCGGGCAACGAGCCGTCGGCAATCACCGTCGGAGCCAGCAACAGCTTCGGCTCGGATCCCCGCAACGACGACACAGTAACCAGCTACAGCTCACGTGGTCCAACGCGCAGCTTTTCAGTCGACTCGTACGGCCTGGTCCACTATGACAACATCATCAAACCGGACCTCGTAGCTCCGGGAAACAAGATCATTTCCGCGGAAGCTGTTGGTAACGGTCTCATCAAGAAGTATCCCGAACTCGAAACCAACAAATACTCCACCACCAACATGAAACTCATGTATCTGAGTGGTACATCGATGTCCGCACCGATGGTTGCAGGCGCCGCGGCTCTGTTGCTGGAAGCAAATTCGAGCTTGACGCCCAATATAGTGAAAGTGTTATTGATGTATACGGCCCAACCGCTGGCCGGCTCCAACACGCTGGACCAGGGCGCCGGTCAACTCAACATCGCGGGCGCCGTGACCCTCGCAAGGATCGTCCGCACTGACCTGCTGGGTCTGCTGAAACCAACCTTCGGCTCTGCTTTACTGACACAAACAGCGCCTGCCCCGCAAACTAACATTGGAGGTCTGACATTCACCTGGACCCAGGGTCTCATCCTCAAGCGCACCACTATTACCGGCAAAGACTTGATCAATAGGTATCAGGTCAGCTACGGCCAGGGTTACGTGCTTGGCGATGGCGTCAACGAAGGACTTACCAGCCAGAGTCTGAACTACAACATGTGGATGAAGACTGTGACCCTCGGGACCTACCTGACGAAGAGCGACGGTTCGCCGCTGTTTGGCGGTTCGTACGTCCTGAGCAACTTATTGCTGCTCGCCGATGGTTTTGCGATCGGCGACGGTTACGCCATCGGCGATGGCTATGCAATCGGAGATGGTTACGCGATTGGCGATGGCTACGCAATCGGTGACGGTTACGCTATCGGCGACGGCTACGCGATTGGCGATTGCTCGACCGGCGATAGTGGACCGGGAATGAAGTAAGGCCTCTTATCCACAGACTACACCGATTATTTAAAAACCAATCTGTGTAATCTGTGGACTGAATGCCTCGTGCGGCCATGAAAAGTCTAAGACAACATACAGCGAGCATTTACATGTGGGCGGTGGTAGCCGCTGGCGTCGCCAGCGTTCTCTACTCCGCCTACTCTCTCCCACGCGGAATCATCGATGGCTATTTCCTGCTGCTGACCCTCGTTACCGCCGTTATCGGTTCGCGTATTGCGATCCGCATCCCACAAATCAACGTCAACATTACCGTCGACGACACTTTTGTGTTCATCGCCCTGCTGCTTTACGGCGGCGAAGCCGCCGTGATGATCGGCGCCCTCGCAGGCATCTGCTCAGCGCTGAGAATCAGCCGCAAAGTGAGAACGGTGGCTTTTGGCAGCGCTGCGCTTGCCTGTGCCGTGCTCGTCACAGCCACCGTTTTGAAGTTTACTTTTGGCTCCACCACGAATCTCGTAAACGGTGGTGCTTCGCTTGCGATTATTGCGTTGTGCGTCATGGGCCTGGTCCAGTACCTGGTCCACACAGTCATCGGCGCCGCTGCCAGTGCCCTCAAGGCCAACGATTCGGTCTGGCACATGTGGAGTCGCAACTTCCTCTGGATATCGATCAGTTACTTTGCCGGCGCCGGCGGTGCGGGATTCATAGTAAACAGCCTTGGCACCGCACGCTTCTGGGCGTTTCTGGTCTGTATTCCGATCATCATCATCGTTTACTTCAGCTACGACCGTTATATGCGCGAAGTAAAAGCGTCCGCCCGTCATGCTGAAGAAGCTGAGCGAGCGCGCGCAGAGTTGGAACGCCAGCGTGCTGAACAAGCAGAACGACACGTTCTGGAGTTGAATAACTACATCGTGGAGCAGGAACGCATCAGTCGCGTCCTTGAAGAAACAAAAGAACATTTCCGCCATGCGGCATTTCACGATTCACTGACGGGCCTGCCGAACCGCGCGATGTTTACTGAGTTGCTCAAAGCTGAGATTGAAAACTCGAGCCGTCTCTACGATCACAAGTTTGCTGTTCTTTTTCTCGACCTGGATCGCTTCAAGAACGTTAACGACAGTTTGGGCCACACACATGGTGACCTCCTGCTGGTGGCTTTTGCGGAGCGGCTTGAACGCACACTGCGTCCTGTTGACACGCTGGCACGCTTCGGCGGCGACGAGTTTGCGATTCTTTTGAGCGGAATGGCTGATGCGACTGACGCCGTCAGAGTCGCACAAAGAATTCAGGATGAATTGAGCCAGCCATTTGTGCTCGACAAGAACTCCGCCTTCGCGACCGCGAGTATCGGTATCGCGCTTAGCTCGAGTGGATATGACCGGGCCGACGACATTCTGCGAGACGCAGACATCGCGATGTATCGTGCGAAGGAAAACGGCAAGGCACGTTACGAACTGTTTGACCACGGTATGCACGCGCGTGCAGTTTCCCGCCTGCAACTCGAGAGCGACCTGCGACAAGCAATCGAGAACAAAGAATTTTCTGTTTACTATCAGCCCATCGTTTCTCTTGCGACCGGTCGACTTGCCGGATTTGAAGCGCTCGTGCGCTGGAATCACCCGCGTCGTGGGTTGGTTTCTCCGGGTGATTTCATTCCGGTCGCGGAAGAGACTGGTTTGATCGTTCCGATTGGGCAGTGGGTGTTGAATGAAGCGTGCGCACAAGTGCGTCAATGGCAACGCAATTCGCCGAGCCATCGCTCGTTGAGCCTGAGCGTCAATCTTTCGGCGCGACAAGTTGCTCAACCCGATTTGCTCGACCGAATCAAAGAAGCGCTGGAAAACAGCAAGCTCAATTCGCATTTCCTGAAACTCGAGATCACGGAGAGCGTGGTCATGGAGAATGCAGAGGCTGCCGCCTTAATGTTTAAGCAACTGCGTTCACTCGGCGTGCAGTTGAGCATTGACGACTTTGGAACGGGTTACTCTTCGCTCAGTTATCTGCATCGTTTCCCACTTAACTACCTCAAGATCGATCGCTCGTTTGTTTCGCGTCTGACGACCGATAACGACAACGCGATCGTCCGCACCATCTCAACTCTCGCCCGCAACCTCGGCATGGAAGTGATTGCCGAGGGCATCGAAACCGAAGAACAATACCAGCAACTGAAAATGCTGGGTTGCGAGTATGGTCAGGGTTATTTGTTCTCGCACCCCGTCAATAAAGACGCAGTACCACACCTGCTGGCACAGGATGCGATCCGCGACACTGAACCGGATCTCAATCTCGTTGAAGGCGCAAGCGACGAAGCCGCTCTCCTTTATTCAATGTAGTTAGGCCACAGATTAACGCGTATAAAGGCCGATTGGTGGCTCTTTATGCCGCTTTTGGTTTAGACTGCCGTCATGCGATTTGTGAGTCTTAAATTAATCTTTGCTCTTCTACTGACAACCCTTGTAATTCCGGCATTTTCGCCCGCGCAGGCGCAGAATCAGGCGGCTGACGTGGTGATGGTGCTACCTTTTGAAAACATCTCCAATCGTCCTGAATACAACTGGGTCGGAGAGAGTTTTGCCGACGCTCTGGCTGAGTTGCTGAACAAACCCGGTCTTGTCGTCGTCTCCAGCGATGAACGTGAACTTGCCTACCAGCAACTCCGACTTCCGGAAACAGTGATTCCGTCGCGAGCAACTGCCATCAAGCTCGCACGCCAGGCGAAGGCGAGCATCATCGTAATCGGAAGTTATTCAGTTACGCCGCCACAAACTAACGGTACAGATAAGCCGGCGGGAGATGCGTACGTGCAGGTTAATGCACGTGTGATCAAGGTCAACGAAGGTCGCAATTTCGGCGAAGTGAAGGACGGCAACTGGATCACGCGGCAGTTTGATCGCGGTGATGCGCTCACGTCTCTTCAGGAGATTCACGGCTGGCTCGCTTATCAGATTCTTTATCAACGCGATAAAGCTTTGCCTTACTCACAGAATCAGATCGTTCAGGAAGCCACAAAGATTCCGCAGAAGGCTTTCGAGGCTTATGTGAAGGCGGTGCAGTTGCCCCTCCGTAATGATGCTCGGTTCATTTATCTGAAGAATGCTTTGCACTACTACGCTGAGTCGCTTGGCGGCGCCGTCTATCCACAGGCTGCATTCGAACTCGGCCGCGGTTACATGGATCTGGGCAACTGGAAGGAAGCGACCGAGTATTTTTCGAAGCTGCAGAAGAAAGAACCGCATTACGCAGAAGCGGCTTTTTACGCCAGTCTGGGCTACATGAAGCTCGGCGACTACGGGCGTGCGCTGGCAACGGTTGTTCCGCTCTCAAGTGACTTGCCGCTGATCGCTGTTTACAACAATGCCGGCGCCGTTGCGGTCCAGGCTGCACGTGAGAACAAGAACGAAGCCGAGAAGACGCGACTGCTGGGTCAGGGTAGCGAGTTTCTGTCGCAGGCATCAAAATCGGCGCCCTCGGACCAGATGGTCCACTTCAACTACGGCTATGCTTTGTTTCTCTCGGGTAAGTATTCAGAGGCCGCCGAGCACTTTCGCCCCGTAATTACTTCGGATCCGCAGGACGGTCAGGCCTATTTCCTTTTCTCCAAAGCACTCACAAAACTCGGCAATACCGAGGCTGCGACGGCCGCCGACGATATGGCGCGCCGTTACCTGCGTACTGCTTACGCGAAGTGGGAAACGGAATGGCAGAAATCGCAAACAACCAGCGGGGTTACCCTGCGCATGCGGGATGTGCTGAATCGTGAAGAGGTCTTCGGAATCACTCGCGGTCAGAGTATGACCGCCGCCGCTGGCAGCCCGAGCTCTGCAACGCAGGATCTCTTGATCAAGGCCCGTGACCTCTATCAGGCTGGTCGCGATGAAGAAGCTTTACCCGAACTGCATCGCGTCGTGATGATCGAACCTACGAATGCAGAAGCCTATCTGCTGAGTGGTCGCATCAACCTTCGCCGCAGTGATCAGGAAGCAGCGATTGCGGCATTGAAGACAGCAATCTTCTGGGATCCCAAGCTGATCGACGCCCACATTCTTCTGGGCAGGATCTTTCTCGAACGGGGCGACCGCGGCGAAGCACGCAAGTACGCCCTTAGCGCCATCACCATCGACCCAAACAACCAGGAAGCGATCGCTCTGCAAAGACAGGTCACGATGAGCAATTAGCCATTGCTCATCGTTTTCTGGCACAGCGCGTGCTCAGTAGATTCGCGGCACGACACGGAATAAACGGAAGTCGTTGACCGTGCCCCCGCCGCCGACATCCCCCTGAGCGCCGCCTGCCGCTGCGCCAGCCACCTTCCGAGCGTTCCTTCAGTGCTTCCCCCCGAAACGTGGACCCAGTCAGTAATGACTGGGTTCTCCCGCTTTAAAGCCACAAGAAGAGTTAGCCACAAAAAGGCACATAAAGCACAAAAGAGGAAGACATAAAGGGGTAGGTAGGCGCCCTCGCAGTGCGAGCCTGGTTCTTCGATCTTACTCATTTTACGGTCTTACTGGCTTTGCACGAAAAGTCCTTATCGGACTTCTTCTCTGTGCAGTCTCTGTGTGCGCTGTGCCTCTGTGGTTAAGGAATCGTTCGAAAAAACAACCACAGAGGCAAAGATTGCACAGAGAAGAACTCCGATAAGGACTTTCGGGCAAAGCCCGTCTTACTTCTTACTCATTCTTACGTCTTACTCATTGTGTGCCTTTTGTGCCTTTTTGTGGCTAACTCTTTATTCCTAATCGTGGCCCAATTCCAGAAAAAACTTTTTGTGGCATGCGAGGTGCTCATAGTCCAAGTGGCACGACGCGGAATAGACGTAACGTTAACCGAGTCCCCGCCGCCAACTTCCCCCTGAGCGCCGCCTGCCGCTGCGCCAGTCACCTTCCGAGCGATCCTTCAGTGCTTTCCCCCCGAAACTTGGACCTGGTCAGTAATGACCGGGTCTTCCCGCTTTTAAAGCTCATTATTTCCGCACCAGCGCAGGCTTCATTAGTAATCTCGAAATCTTGCTACCGACGAAATTTGTCACTTTGGCAGTGACGGTTTCTGTCTTTTTGCGTCAAATTTCAGCTAATTGACCACCATCAATCAGCCTGATTTCGTCGCTCAAGAAAAATTTTTTCCGCCACTTATTACACAGATTATTTTTCACTTGCTAAACTCTGCGCGTGGCGCAAGCAGTTTCTTCGGTTGCAATTCCCTCAGGCCGGTGGTCTCGTGCCATCACGCGAGCACGTACTGAAGCACCAACTCTATACGAATGGGCGCTCACCGGAATCAGCACAGGTTTCCTGATTCTTTCTTTTCCGAACTTCGAATCCTATCTGCTGGCGTGGATAAGCCTCGTTCCGCTGATGGTAGCTATCGCACGGAGACCGTCGCCGCTTCGAGCGCTCATCATGGGCTGGGCGATGGGCACAGTCTTTTTCTATGTCACCTGTTACTGGCTCACCTATTCCATGATTCACTACGGCGGGCTGCCTGCGGTCGTCGCCTATTTACTATTGATTCCGGGTGCAATTGTCATCGGTATCTTTCCCGGACTCTTCGCGTTGATCCTGGCACTCGCGATTCGAAGATGGGGTCCAATCGCACTGGTGCTGGCGCCAATCTGCTGGCCGGCGCTTGAATGGGCGCGACTCGGTGTGACGGGACAACTTTGGAATGCGCTCGGTTACTCTCAGGCTTACAACGTCCTCTTGATCCAGGCAGCAAAGTGGGGCGGAGTTTATGCAGTCAGCTTCCTCATTGTCGTGGTTAACTCCGCGATCGCTTTGTTGCTGGTCAAGCGAGATAAATGGACCGTCGCAGCGGTGGCAATAATGATCGCTTTCGTGTCGTTGGCGATACCGCTTTCGGAATATGTCTCCAATGCGGATCACCGTACTTCCAGATTCTCTGATCCTTACGAGATACCTTCAGTGACTGTCGTCGCTGTGCAGCCAAACGTACCGATGACGACTGTCAAAACCCCTGACGAGATGCGAGAGCTGCTCGAACGTCATTTCACACTAACTAAAAATGCATTGCCGGCGGCCCCTAACCCTCAGGGATCATTTCTCGTGGTCTGGCCCGAGTCGCCGATGAATTTTACTTACGCTTCCGACAAGGGGTTTCAGGAACGTTTGGCGAACTTCACCAGGGACCATCGCATTTCGCTGCTCTTCAACTCGCTCGAACCGGCTCCAGCCGATGGCGCATACAATTCAGCGCTGCTGATAAATGAACAAGGCCGCCTGATCTCGCAGTATGATAAGATTCGCCTGATGCCATTTGGCGAATACGTGCCGCTCCCGCGCTGGTTACCGGGAGCGTCTTTGATAAGCGGACTTGTCGGCGAGTTTACTCCGGGCAGTAACTACACGTTGATGCCGATCGGAAGAGACGGTGCGCGAGCAGGTGTTTTCATCTGTATTGAATCGGCTTATCCGTGGATTGCTCGCACGATGACACGTGAGGGCGCCGACTTTCTGATCAATATCTCGAATGATGGTTACCTCGGACCGACTGCGGTAATGCGACAGCATCTGGCCAATGCTGTCTTTCGCGCAGTTGAGAACCATCGACCGGTTATGCGTGTAACAAACACCGGTTTGTCGGCGGAGATTGATGAGGAAGGTAGGATTACGGACCTGACTTCAGCCTTCACGGCGGACGTCAGAACCTGGTCCGTATGGGCCGAGTCAACGGAGGTCACCATTTACACAAAGTATGGTGATTTTTTCGTTCAACTATGTGCCGCGATCACACTGTTGGTTTTGGCCGCACTTTGGTTCAGCAGCAAAAGGAGTTCCAGGGCTTAAGAGATGAGTGAACTTTTATCAATTCAGGAATTACGCACTTCGTTTGACGACCTGCGCGCGCGGGTAGACCAGCTCGGGAGGTTTCTTTGATGTCCCGACACGTCGCGAAGAGTTGAGCAGGATCGAGGCACAGGCCTCGGCGCCTGATTTCTGGACTGATCAGGAAGCCGCTCAGAAGCTGTTGCAGGAACGCAGCCGTCTGGAAAAGAAAATAGAGCGACAGGAATATTTTGCATCGCAGGTCGCCGACGCTGAAGTGCTTTTTGAGTTTGCGGAAGAAGACGAAGCGTCGTTCAAAGAACTGCAACCTTTGCTCGAACGGCTTGAACACGATTTGAGCCAGGCTGAAACAGAAATGCTGCTCGCCGGCGATAACGATCGCCGCAATGCTATTTGCACTATTCATCCGGGTGCAGGAGGCACCGAGTCTCAGGATTGGGCCGAGATGTTGCTCCGTATGTATCTCAAGTGGGCCGAGCAACACGGCTTCAAAGCGGAGGTGTTCGAGTATCAACCAGGTGAGGAAGCTGGACTGAAGAGCGTTACATTCAGAGTTGAAGGTGAATACGCCTACGGGTTGCTGACCGCCGAAGCCGGCGTTCACAGGCTCGTCCGGATCTCGCCATTCGATCAGGCTGCCCGGCGACATACGTCCTTTGCTTCTTTGTTCGTTTATCCCGAGATTGACGAGGACATCGAAGTAGAGATCAACGACAAAGACTTGCGCGTCGACACCTATCGCGCCACCGGCGCCGGCGGACAACACATCAATACCACCGATTCAGCAGTTCGCATTACACACATCCCCACTGGCATTGTCGTATCCTGTCAGAATCAACGTTCACAACACCAAAATCGAGCAGTTGCCATGCAGGTGCTGCGCTCACGTCTTTATGAACTCGAGTTGGAGCGGCGACAAGCCGAGACTGCCGAACTCGAAGCCAACAAGGCCGACATTTCATTCGGGTCGCAAATCAGAAGTTATGTACTGGCGCCCTATCAGTTGGTAAAAGACACTCGCACTAAACTGGAACGAGGTAACGTCGAGGCAGTGCTCGGCGGCGATATCGACGACTTCATCAAGGCCTACCTGCTCGCTCGCAAAGCGGCATAGGTCTTTCGGTTTGCAGTTGGAGTTCTCATGGCAACAACTACACACATTGAAGAAAAGCCGCGTGTGATCGTGCCCCGTGCAGGTCGTGGCAATGAGATACTTGCGATCCTCTTTATCGCGATTGGTCTACTGCTCGCGCTTTGCCTGATCTCGGCAGCGTTCTATCCAAACGATCCTTCATGGAACGCTGCGGGCCAGACCGAAACGCAGAACTGGGCGGGGTCGATCGGCGCGAATGTCGCAGCGATGGCTTTTCAGTCCATCGGCCTCGCCGCTTTTCTGTTGCCGCTGCTTTTGTTCGCGGCAGCATGGCGCCGCTTTCGCACCGGCAGTATTCATAGTCCCTGGACCAGACTTGTCGGACTCGTGGTGCTCGTAATTGCTGCTGCCGCACTGTTGTCGATTTCACATCTGCGTCCACTCTTCGATTCGAGTGTGCAACCGGGCGGACTTCTGGGCGCCGTTGTCTCACAGGGCCTCGCGAGCGGATTGAATAACGTCGGCGCGACTGTTCTGCTTGTCGCGATTGCAGCAACTGGACTGCTGCTCGCTACAAACTTCTCATTCGTTCGACTCTACGAAATCATCGTCAACGCGATCCGGACGCGCTTTGCCTTTGTGGGAAAACTGCCCGAACGTTTCCAGGCATGGCAGCTAGCGCGCGCCGAACGCATCCGTTTGAAGAAAGAAACTAAGGCTGCGATCAAAGCTGAACGCGAAGCTGCAAAAAGCACCTTACGGCAGACACTGAACCTGACTCCGGCAGAGCGCGTTGCTGACTTCATGAGGGAACCGACGGCGCCCGCCGCGGAACCACCTGCGGTGATCCGTACTGAAGCAACACGCACGATAGTAGCGCCACAGGCTCAAGCCACTACTGCTGCAGCAAGTGCGAGCGCAGCGGGTGCGGGCGTCGGAGTTGCGACTCCAGCCGCAACAGTCGTCACGGGTCGTTCAGGAAGACGATCTATATTTCCGATCGCAGATATTGAAGAAGACGAGAGCGCTGAAGAGATGGTTAAAGGCGCTTCGGTTTTGCGAGTAAAAGCCGAACAGCCAGGCGCAGGCAAACTGCCTTTCGACGCAGCGCGTCGCGTTAATTACAGTGATTACAGTTTGCCGCCACTCGAATTTCTGAACGAAGCTCCGCCGCATAGCGAACAGGCCGATACAGAACTCTTGAGCCTGGCCACGCGACTGGCTGAGAAGTGCAAAGAGTTCAACGTCACCGGCCAGATCAAACACATCTGTCCGGGACCGGTCGTCACCACTTACGAGTTCAAACCTGATCCCGGGGTGAAATACTCCCGCGTCGTTTCGTTGGTTGACGATCTCTGCCTGGCGTTAAAGGCTGAATCGATCCGCATCGATCGTATGCCGGGCAAGCCGCACGTCGGCATTGAAGTCCCGAATCCACGACGCGAAACAATTTTCCTACGTGAAGTGATCGAGTCGCGACCCTTTCGAGAGTCAGGCTCGAAACTCACGATCGCACTCGGCAAAACAATCGATGGTCTAAATTACGTGGCAGATCTGGCCAAGATGCCGCACTTACTAATCGCCGGCACTACGGGTTCGGGTAAATCAGTTGGCGTGAATGCTCTGATCGTCTCGATTCTTTATCGCGCCCGTCCCGATGAAGTGAAGTTCATCCTGATCGATCCGAAGCGACTCGAGCTGGGACTCTACGAAGACATTCCCCACCTTGCGGCGCCCATCATCGTCGATCCAAAACTCGCGTCTCGATCGCTCAAGTGGGCGGTTGGTGAGATGGAGCGCAGATACCGCGACCTCGCCGGTTGGGGCGTGCGTAACATCGACGGCTACAACACCGAGATCATGCGTCGCAATCTCGTCAAGGAATACGACGAGAAGGGTGAGCCCTGGAAACCACTGCCTTACATCGTAATCATCATTGATGAGTTGGCCGATTTGATGATGACTTCCGGAAGAGAAGTCGAGGAGTCGATCACGCGTCTGGCACAAATGGCCCGCGCAGTCGGAATTCACCTTGTGCTGGCAACACAGCGACCGTCAGTTGATGTTATTACCGGCCTGATCAAGGCAAACTTCCCTTCTCGCATTTCGTTCCGCGTCTCTTCAAAGATCGACTCGCGCACGATCATCGACACAAACGGCGCCGAGCAACTGCTCGGCCGCGGCGACATGTTGTTCCTGCCGCCGGGTACGTCGCGCTTGATTCGTGTTCACGGCGCATACCTCGATGAGACTGAGATCGGTCGCATAGTGGCCCACATCAAAGCACAGGGTCCGCCGGCTTACGACGAGACCATTACTCAGTCAGACGAAGACGCGCTCGGGCTCGAAACAACCGGCGGCGAGCACGATGAGCTCTTCGAAGAAGCACTGCGGATTTGTGTGGAGATGAAACGCGCATCGACCTCTGTGCTGCAACGTCGTCTGCGCATCGGTTACGGTCGCGCCGCGGCCATTCTCGACATCATGGAACGCGAAGGACTGATCGGCCAGGCGGACGGCTCGCGCCCACGCCCCGTGCTCGGTCGCGCGTACGAAATGGTCGCCGACTGGGACGAGATGGCTTCATCGGACGTGTAGCCACAAAAGGGTTTTAGCCACAAAAGGCACATAAAGCACATAACGAGTTGGGCACTCATTTATCCTGTCAATCCTGGAAAACCATGTAAATCATTATCTGAATGCGCCTTCAGCAAGATGCCGCTTAATCTTCGATCACGCCCTCTCAGCAGATCCACGCAAAGCTGACTCAGATCCGCGTAAATCGTTCTGCTGAGATCCGTACAAATCCGCGGCCCTTGACTCCAACTTCACGAACCCCTATAAGTTTTCCCTGGAGAACCCAAACTCTTGTCTACACTTATCAACACCGAAACTCCCATTAATACCAAACCGCTTGATGGCAGCTCACTCACGTTTTCAGACCTGATTGAATGCCTAAAGAGTCAAACCAGCGTTCCAACCCTCGCAGACTTGAATAGCTGGGTCTCAAACGTCGAGATTTCCGACCTCGATCTGCAGCCATACCTCGGCTTCAAAGAAGGCAATTACTGGCGCCATCGAGTTTGTCGCAACGACGCAGTTGAGATGTTGGTGATCTGCTGGCGTCCTGGCCAGAAGACGCCAATTCACGATCACAACGGTTCTCATGGTGTGGTAAGAGTTCAAAAGGGCTTGATGTGGGAAACGATCTTCAAGTTCGACGAGGAGCAGGGTTTGTGTTACGACACGGGTCGTGAATGCCCGGCAGGCACCGTCACAGGCGCTGAAGTGCCGGATATTCATCAACTCGGAAATCCCGAAGTCAGTGGTCAGGACCTCATCACTGTTCATGTTTATGCGCCGCCGCTCGGTGTTTTGAAAACTTACAAGGTGGGAAGCGCCAAGGTAGACCTTTACACGCCTAATGATTTTCCGACTTGAGACGCGGCTGACGCCGCTCGCCGCGTTTTTATTAGCGCTGGCGTGCGTCAGCGCGTGCAAGGATCGATCCTCCGTAACAACCACAGCCAGTGATGAACTGACTGTCGCCGCCGCCTCCGATCTCACTTCAGCTTTCGAAGAACTCGGCCGCGAGTTTGAAGCAGCCAACAAAACAAAAGTCACGTTCATGTTTGGATCGACAGGCATGCTCGCGAAGCAGATCGAGAATGGGGCGCCCGTGGATCTCTTTGCCGCTGCAAACGTGAGCTATGTCGATGAGTTGGACAAGAAGGGTCTAATCATTCCTGATAGTAGAGCGATCTACGCCCGTGGCCGGATCACTTTATGGACATCCGATACGAGCAACATACGACTACAGGGTATCGCCGACGTGGCGCGCCCGGAAGTCATGCGCATCGGTATTGCTAATCCCGACCACGCTCCTTACGGCCTCGCTGCACGCCAGGCTCTCGAGAGCGCCGGCATTTGGGATCGAGTTAAGCCCAAGCTGGTGTTCGGCGACAACATTCGACAGACCCTGCAGTATGCCGAAACCGGCAACGTTGATGTTTCGATCGTTTCTTTGTCATTGAGCATTCAGAGTAGTGGACGATGGACGCTGATACCAGAGGAGTTGCACCAGCCAATCGATCAGGTTCTGGGCATCATCAAGACCACTAAAAACGAAAAAGCCGCACGTGCCTTCATCTCATTTCTCAATGGGCCACAAGGCCAGGCGATCATGAAGAAATACGGTTTTAGCCGCGGATGAACGCAGATAAACGCGGATTTGGTTTTTGATGTGCGTCGTTCTGCGTTTATCAGCGGCCAATAAATTCACTGATGCTTAGTTATCAGCGGCCAATGAATTCATTGATGCTTAGTTATCAGCGGCCAATGAATTTACTGATGGTTAGATCGTGGCCGTCGGTGGTGATAGTGATTGTGCCGCAGTTGCCGGTAGTCAGGACTGTGGCGCCGTTTGCTTGCCAGCGGTCGACGACTTCTTTGTGTGGATGACCGAATCGTGAATTGCGACCGACGGAGATGATCGCAAAGGCGGGTTTGGTGGCGCTGACGAAGCCCTCGGTTGAAGACGTTTTACTGCCGTGATGCGGAACTTTGACGACGTCCGCACGCAGTTGTTGCGGCGAGGTAAGCAGTGCCGTTTCGGCGGCTTGTTCGATGTCTCCGGTCAGCAGTATTGAACGCTCACCAAGTCGAAGTCGAAGCGCGATCGAGTCGTTGTTTGTCGATGTATTACCGCCGGCAGGCGGCCACAGAACGCTAACCTCGACGTCTCCAAAACGAATCACATCGCCAGCCTCAATAATCTCTGAATGCGTTGCAGTTTCTTTAAGTGTCGCCGAAAACTTTTCGAATTCAGGATCGTCATCAGGCCGTCGAGCCACGAGTACGCCCCTCACAGAGAAATTCCTGAGAACATCGTTGAGGCCGTCGATATGATCGGCATCTGCATGAGTGGCCAGCAGGTAATCGATCTGATCCAAACCTCGCCACCACAAATACTCTGACACGACTGTCTCGCCAATCCTTCGCGCTGTGTCGGTTGTATTTCCGCCACCATCCACCAGCAGCGTGGTTCCGTCGGGCATGGTTACAAGAGCCGAGTCGCCTTGACCAACGTCGAGAAAGTCAACGTGCAACTTGCCATCTGCACGTCCACTGCTGAGTGGATGCAAAAGGAGCACAGCGAGCAAAAGCAGTTGTATCAACGAGAGCGTGGCAACATACGGACGCAGTTTGCACGCGCGTTGGACTGTCGATCCAAGTGGCTGCCAGTGCAGCAGCGCGAAAACGAGAAATAGCAGCGGCAGATAATAGATTGCGTAGACAAGCTCCGCGGGGCCTGAATACTCAGGCAACCTAAGGGATGCAAGACCAAAACTCGAGAATGGATCGACGCTGTGTACCATGGTCCAGTCGAGCGCATCTGCGAGTTTGAAAAGCGGCGCCGCCAAAGTCGCGCTAAGTTGTGAAAGCAGGATAGCCGCGATGGCAACAGCAACGAGTGCGGCGAGCAACACGCTAACGACAATGTTCAATAACAGCGAAGACAACGAAAGCCGGTGGAAATAGACGATCATCAGCGGCAACAGCATCAACTGCACACTTGCCGATACAACGATCGCTCCGAATGTGTAACGAAGGACCGGTTGAATGTGATAGCGCTCAAGCCATGCAGCCGGCGCGGCTTTAAAGAGACGGTAATCGTGTGAAGACCGTGCGAGTTCGTGCTGCCAATTCTGCTCGCGCCAAAAAATGATCTCGCAGAAGGACCTTAGCGCACGAGGGCATGCAGGTGGATATGGAGTCGAGCGCGCGGGATACCAGGCGCCAATGGCTGATAGCTTCAACAACAAGGGCCAGGCGATCACGACGATCGCCAGCACCGATAAGAACGTCAGTTGAAACGACGGATCGAAAATCTGTTTGGGGCTGTAGATGAGAAGCAATAGTGCTGCGGCGCCTAAGGAATTCAACGAGTTCGCGTGCCGGAAGACAATCGCGCCGAAGCCTGCAAAGGTAAACATCAACGCCGCACGGATCACGGAAGCATCAGCTCCTACCATGACCGAGTAAGCCCAAATAATGCTCGCTGGCAACACAAACTGCACCAGTCTCCTTTTCGTCAGACGGCGAATACACAGAAAAACGATACCGCCAATGAAGCTGATGTGGAGCCCGCTTATGACGAGGACGTGGAAGGTACCGCCTTCGCGAAAACGCTCGGACGCACTCTGCGAGAGGTTGTAGCGGTTGCCGAGTAATGTCGCGTCCAGCACACCTGCAGTTTCCGGTGCGAAGCGGGAGTCGATCTGTTGTTGGAGACGCGCTCGCCAATAATAGAGCCAACGGAGGGGTGGAAAGACCTTCTTGGCCTCTAAACGCGTGATCGATGTTGGGCTTTTGACAATACCGCTCGCATCGTAGTCATTGCGTTCCAGGAATTCGGCGAGAGTGGAGACACCTGGATTCCGATAATTGCCGTCACGTTCGAGTGTGGTGCTGACGCGAATGCGCGTGCCGTAGCGGAGTTGCAAGTCTCTGAAGGCGAGTTCTGCAATTGAGTTTCGAAGTGGCGCCAGCAATGACACCCGACCTATCGCAGGTTCTTCGACACGCAACGAAAGATAAACCCGATCGCGTGCGAACTCAGGTGGTCCATCCAGCCAACCCGTGAGCGTGCATGGCTCTTCAACCAGATGCCTTATATTGCTCTTCCTGGCTGCTCGTTGTTCCAATTCAGCAAGCGCGATGCCTGTCAAAAAGATGGCTGCGAGCAGAATAAAGCCTGCCAGCCGCAAGCGTCTCTGCAACAGAAAACAGACCGCGAGCACGGCACACACCACACCGGCCGCAATCGAGAGGTTCAGCTTGATCGAAAAATAATTCGCCGCCAGGATGCCGGTCGCAAACGCGAACGCCAGTTGAATGAGAGGATGCTGACTGAACAAACTACCGTGAGGATGCATTGCTGTGAGTAAATGTCTAACAAGATTACATTATTTGCAAGATTACATATTTTGCAAGATCACATAATTTGCAAGGTTACATAATTTGCAAGATTTACAAGACCAAATCCATTTTCATCCGCGTTCATCCGCGTCACGCAATCGCACGACGGTTTCAACGTGATGGGTCTGTGGGAAGAGATCGAAGGCTTTGAGGGAGTCGATCACATAACCACCGGCGATGAGTTTTTTGAGATCGCGAGCGAGAGTCGCTGGATCGCAGGAGACGTAGCAGATCGCCGCAGGATGAAGATCGAGAATTCCTTTGATCACTGCTGATTCGGCACCCGCTCTCGGCGGATCGAGCAGAACGAAATCAGCCGCACCAGTTGCATCACTCCTAAACCAATCAGTGACTGTGGCCGTAACCACGCGCGCATTTGATAACCCTGCATCCTGCAAATTCCGGCGCGCAAATCGCGTGGCAGCCGGGTTGGCTTCCACGGCTAACACCTTACCGAATTGTCGTGAGAGTGGCAGTGTGAACAGCCCGACACCACTGTAAAGATCAAGCGCACTCGCGCCCGCTGCGTCTCCAAGCGCAAAATCGATCAGTGGTCCAAGCAACGACGGATTGATCTGAAAAAAGGCTTCGGCGTTGTATCGGTAAATTTCGCCTCTAACCGTCAAACTCAACTCTTTCGTCTCAAACTCTGCAAACTCTGGCGCGAACGAGCTTCCGTTTTCTCCGGCTACCACATCCAAATGCTTCAATCCAGGTGGAAACTCAAACCACTTCGTCGCTCTAACCGCTTCGAGCTTTGCCTGCAGCTCCGGCTGCAGCACTGCACAATCAGCAACGTCACAAACCCGTCTCGAGCCACGTTCATAGTAACCAACAGTCTGTTGGTCCTCATCGACCTGCCAGGTCGCCCGCACGCGATAGCGCCATTGATCGGGCGACGGGATGACAACAATCTCGGGAAGAGGCTCGAGGCGCGCGATGCGATGCAGACAGTCGCGAATGATTTCGGCTTTGGCAGCGAGTTGAGCTTCGTAGGTGAGTTGTTGAAAGTCACAGCCGCCACAGCGACCGAAGTATGGACACGGCGGCTCAATCCTCAACGGCGAGGGCACAAGCACCTCTTCAATAGCGGCAAACAACACCTTTCCCTGCTCGCGTTCAACTTGCACGCGCAGACGATCGCCGGGCGCCGCAAGCGAAACAAAAACAGTCTTTCCCTCCGCATGGGCCAACCCCATCCCGCCGGGAAGAATTCTTTCAATCTCAACATTCATAGCCAAAATAAATTCGGTGGCTCTTTGTAGCTAAACGTAAAATAAACTAAGGCGTGGCATTCCAAAATGTTCTCGTAAACGCTTCAGCAGTAGGTTTTCAAACGTTTGCTTATACGCCGCGGCATCCATCTGACCGCGATAAGGTTTCAACTGCTCTTTGACTCCCTTTTTCAGTTCTTCAAGCACACTCGAATTCACTACTGAAAACATCGAGTCGTTCAGCATCCTCTCGAACCCGGTCAGCGAGTCTTCGAGTTTACGTGTGTCGAGCGTTGTGCTGCTCGCAAAGTCTTTTTCGATGTCACTCAACAATCCGATTGCGCGCGCGAGCGCTTCGGAGAGATCGTCCTGCTGCTTTCTTGACCTCGCGAGTTCCGACAAAGCGCTCCGACAGCGCTGGAGGTGTTCGGTAATGGCAGCAAATGAAAACGGCGTCTTGTCAGAGTCTTGCTCAGACTCGGCATCTAACGCCGCGGATCCGACGTGAGATTCAATCCACTCGGCAAACTGCGCCTCAACTTCTTCCTGACAATAAAGCAATGTCTTGACACTGCGCTTGCGCGGCTTCGCTTCGTATGAGTCAAACGACTTCTCCACGCCGCGAAGAACGATGTGCAATGGTATGCCCTGCTGTTTCCAGGTCTCCATCAAAGCCCAATCCATCGGACTCAGAAACAGATGTTTGCCGCGCCGCCTGACAAATGCATCTTCGATTTCGGTGAAATAGTTGAAGTAGTTCAAACCGGTAGCTACTGCTTTGTTCTTTCATACACCAGACGCAGGCCGTCCAGCGTGAGCGTGCTGTCAACTTTCTCGATAAACCTCGAAGCGTCCGCGATTAAGGGCGCGAGCCCACCGGTCGCAATCACACGTGGGCTGGTTTTCATCTCAGCAATCATCTGTTCCAACACACCGTCAACCAGACCAGCATAGCCATAATAGAGACCGGATTGCATCGCACCGACTGTCGAAGTTCCGATGACTCTATCGGGATGTTTGACTTCTACCCGCGGCAACTTCGCGGCGCGCATGAAAAGAGCTTCAGCAGAGATCATGATGCCAGGGGCGATAACGCCTCCAAGATATTCACGATCCGCGTTGATGGCATTGAATGTGGTTGCAGTGCCGAAGTCGACGACGATACACGGTGCGCCATATTTCGCGACGGCCGCGACCGCATCGACAATTCTGTCGGCGCCGACGTCCGCGGGCGTATCGTAAAGAATCTTCAAACCCGTATCCACATTGTGATTAATGAATAGTGGGCTCAGTTGAAAACCTCTCTGGATCATGAGCTTGAGCGTTTGGTCCAGGGGCGGCACTACCGATGCGATCACAACAGCGTCGATCTTCCTGAAATCGAGGCATGCGCTCTGGAAGAGGTCCTGCAAATCTGCCACATACTCGTCGCCGTGTTTAGCGTGATCTGTAACGATTCGCCACTCGGCGATTAGATCCTCGCCTCGAAAGATTCCGAGCGTAATGTTGGTGTTGCCGGCGTCAATTGCCAGAAGCATAGACGAGTTCCTCTGTACGATTTCCTGACCCTGAAAGGACTTGTTCGATAAGGTCCGCGGCGCGAGCCGGACCATTTTCCTGCTTCAGCTCGCTGCTCACTGCCATCGCACGGCTCGCGTACGAAGGCTGACTAAGCAGTTGATCGAGTTCGTCGGCGACTCTGGGTGCGAAGTATTTGTTGCGATACAGCGTTCTACTGGCGCCGAGTTTGCGCGCGTGTTCGGCATTGTCCGCCTGATCGAATGCAAAGGGCACGATCAACGTCGGCACTCCTGCCAACAATCCCTGCGAGGTCGTGCCGACACCACCGTGATGGACCACGGCACAAGCCCTGAGTAGCAACGATTGATAAGGAACGTAGTCGAGCGCGATGATTCCTTCTGGCAGCGAGTGAGGCAAGTTTCGCTCGTCACCGATCAGGAGAATCGCACGGCGTCCGAGACGTTTTGCGGCCTCAATACTTTCACGAAAGAAATCCCTCGCCACCCAAACGGCGGAGGAACCCAGGGTGAACACGATCGGCGGCGGACCGCTCTCGAGAAAGCGAATTAACTCTGTCGGAATGGGCGTGTCGTGATTACCGTCGTAAAAACAAAAACCTGTGACCTCAGTCTGTTTGGGCCAGTCCGGCTGTGTCGGTCCAAAGAGTTTTGAAAACAATGCGAGGATGAGCGTTGGGGAGTGCTGGCCCTCGAACATTGGGTTTCCGTAGTCTTCCAGCCCGAGTTCATCGCGGAACGTTGTGATCGCCTTTGCCTTGTAAGTGCTCTTCATCGCCCCGAGCAAAAATCCCATGACACCGGGACCGAGGACACTCAGCTTGTTGAACCACTGCCAGAATGGAGGCATTGGCGGATCGTAAGCGGAAAAGAATGATAGTGGCGCAAGTACAGTCGAGATCCATGGCATTCCAGTCTTGCGGCCTACCAATGGACCAGCAGGCGCAGCTGGATGAGTGACCAGCAGATCGGCACCGGCAACTGCCGGTAGTAAGTCGGCATAACTCTCACGCACCGCGGGAAACACTAATTCTTCGGTGAGGAAACGCGGGCCGGTCTTCGGTTCCATGATCTTTTCGATCAGTTCTGGATCTTGTTGTTTGGGTCCGGCAATGTGAGGCCGGACAGGAACAAACTCAACACCCACGCCTTCTACCTTTTCCCGGTAGACCTCCATTGTTCCGATGACAGGAGCATGACCGCGACGTTTCAACTCCATCGCAATCGCCATGTATGGATGAATGTCGCCGAAAGAACCAAACGTGTTCAGGACAATGCGCTTAGACATACTTTTAAGCGGCAAAATTTTACCGGGATCGAACGCTGTAAACATCCCCTGCTCTTACAAGTCTGATTTCTCCATCTTCTGTACTCAAGCGTAACGCACCATCGAGTTCGATTCCGGAGGTCGTGCCCTGCCACTTTTCATCACCGTTGCTGACCTGGACCAGTTTTCCAAACGCATAAGACGATCTGTTGGACCACGCGTTGACGATTGACTCGGCGCCGGCGGGTTCGTTCAGCAGTGAATACCAGTGCGACAGCCAACGCAGCAAACTGGCGAGTATTGCCTCACGCTCAACGGCCCTGCCCGTCGCTTCCGAAATTGACGTGGCCACGTTCGCGATCTCGGCTGGATAAGCATCGTGCGTCAGGTTGATCCCGATTCCGACAATCACCGCGCGTCCTGCCGGTGTCTCGATGGCTTCTGCCAGGATGCCGCAGATTTTTCGTTCACCTGAAAGAAGATCGTTGGGCCACTTGATGTCCGCCTGCAGACGACACGCGTCACCTAAAGTGTCGTAGACGGCAACGGCAGCCATCATCGTGATGAGTGGCCAGTAATTCGTAGCGATTTGGGGCCGCAAAAGGATGCTGAAGTAAAGACCCGCGCCTTTCGGAGATGACCACGCGCGCTGCAAACGGCCTCGGCCCGCAGTTTGCTCATCCGCAACAACCGAGACGCCTTCCTCGGCGCCTTCAGAAGCGAGTCGTGATAGTTCGGTGTTTGTGGAAGGCAGCGACTCGTATCGCAAAACCCTTGGCTTGAGGTGCGTCATATATGGTCGACGCCGATTATACAGAACCACGCCCGGTAGCGCCGGGTAACGCAAGACTAAAAGCAAAGCGACGCTACTTCGAAACTCCCCTGGTGATACTTTTCTTAATAGTGGGCGCAGCGTTTCTGACAAAGATGTGCTATCTCTCGCTCGCCTTCAACACGACCTTTGTGATCGCATTTCTCACACTCTTCTACTTTTACGTGCGCTCTCGTCTGAACATTCAGATTCCGATCGTGCTTTTGGGGCTGGTCTTTGCGGCATTGCAGGTGGATGCGCTCGGAAACTTCTTTCAAATGTACGGACACCGATTCGGGCCAATGCAGTATGACGAATTCTCACACATGATGGTCCAGGTTCTCGTTAGCCCAATAATTGTCTGGCTCATGGGGCGTGTGCTGCAACAGTTTGGTTATCGACTGCCACTCAAACTCAATGCGTTTTTTGCGGCCACCGTGATGTACTGCCTTTCGGCAATTTACGAGATCATCGAGTTGTGGGATGAGATCTATTTCGGCGGCCATCGGATCTGGGGACCTTACGACACTGCCACGGATTTACAGTGGGACCTTTGCGGGATAATTGTCGGGACACTGTTTTCTTGTATCATGCTGCGAGACACCCGTGATCAACTGGTTCCCCATTAGGCTCTCTTTTGCCGTTGCCACAGCAGCTACGCTGATCGCATTGATCGCCGGGTCGGCGCTTGCCTGGTTGTTGGCTCGCAAACGTTTCCCCGGACGAAATCTAGTCGACGCGCTTGTAACGCTGCCGCTGGTTCTACCGCCGACGGTTTTGGGTTATTACCTGCTGGTGTTGCTCGGTACTCGGTCGGCGATCGGAGGTTTTCTCTATCGCACGTTGGGAATTCGTTTGACGTTTACGGTAACGGCCGCAATCATCGCGGCTTCTATTCATGCGTTACCCCTCGTCACGAAGAGTCTGCGAGCAGCATTTGAAGGAGTAAACACTGATCTCGAGGCTGCAGCGCGCACGTTGGGCCTTAATAATCGACGTATCTTCTTTCGTGTCACATTGCCACTGGCGGCAAAGGGTGTGCTGGCGGCAACGGCACTCGCCTTTGCGCGCGCGCTCGGGGATTTTGGTGTGACGATAATGATCGCCGGAAACATTCCCGGCAAGACGCAAACTGCTTCAGTCGCGATTTACGATGCCGTGCAGGCGGGACGTGATAACGAGGCTTTCGCTCTCTCGGTTACGGTATCAGGAATCGCGGTCCTAATGCTCTACCTCATCAATCGTTTTAGTAGCCACAGATTTCTCGGATAGAAAACCGATCAGCGCGGATCGGTTTTTATCCTTGAGAGTCGTGGTTAATCTAACCGAGAAATCCCTTGAACTTGGAAGTATTTAGTGAATACCCGGGGAAGATTGACTTTGCATCCTTACTACCGAGGTGGCGAGTGGCGATCTCGGCAAAGACGTCGCGAAAGTCAGTCGTTAAAGCAAGATCGCGTCCCTCGTAGAGCTGATCGCTCTTGAGACCGGGCCACTGTCCGTAAACTTTTCCGCCGCGCACGCTGTTACCCATCACGAACATCGCATTCGCGTGACCATGATCAGTGCCGCGATTGCCGTTTTCGCGAACAGTTCTGCCAAACTCAGACATCGTCAAAACAACAACGTCATCCATTCGTGGACCGAGGTCCTGATAGAGTGCAGCTATGCCGGTGCTGAACTGCTGCAAGAGATTGCCGAGCTGGCCGCGAGAGTTGCCCTGGTTCACGTGCGTGTCCCAGCCGCCAATATCTGTAAAAGCAATCTCGAGACCGACACCTGCTTTGATGAGTTGAGCGATCTGTAACAACGAATTGCCAAACGGATTGCGCGGATACGCGGCGCCATTTTCGGGTTGGTATTGCGCCGGGTTCGCCTTCTTTAAAAAATTGACGGCTTCAAATGTTTCGCGGCCCATACCTGCCAGCGAATCGTTTTCGCGCGCATAGATTGCTTCAAAGCCGTTCTGCAGGTTTTCTGACGACTTGCCGGCGCGAATCTGGAATTCCGAGATGCTCGACATTGCGACCGCAGACTCGCGTCCCTGAAGCACACGTGGCATCGTCTTCGTTATCGAGACAGCGCGGAACAGTGACGATTCCGGATCCTTTTTGCTTTGCAGATAACGATTCAACCAACCATCGCTCGTCGACTTCAGACCCGGAGTTGCTGATTCCATGTAATCCTGGGCATCGAAGTGTGAACGAGTGTTATCAGGTGAACCTGACGCGTGAATGATGGCGAGTCGCTTCGAATCCCAAAGCGGCTTAAACGAATTAATCGCCGGGTGTAAACCGAAGAAACCATCGAGATTGATCGCCGCATCAGCATTGCCGGATGCCGGTTTTGGTATAGCGATCGACGGGCGCAGTTCGTAATAGTTCGACTCACCAAACGGCACGACCACGTTAAGACCGTCGACTGCGCCGCGTTGAAAGATCGCAATCAGCGTCTTGCGCTTTCCGGTTTTTGTTTCGTTACCCAAAACAAGCCGCTCAAGAAAGCTCGGCGCGGAAAGGGACATGCCAACACTCGCGAGCGTGATACTGCCTGACTTAAGAAAAAATCTGCGGTTCATAAATTCAATCCCTAAATATTAATCCGTGTATTGATCCGGGGAAATCCGTGGCTAACTCTCTACTGCCTCTGAAATTCCGGTGTTCCGAGAATCAGCCCGACCACCTTCGTAACGGGATCCGCCGGTTCCAACTGTTTCAGCAGCGTTTCGCGCGTGGCCGATGAAATCTCTCCGGCCAGTACAGTCTTCAAGTAATCATCCATTACTTTCGACTGATCGCCGTTCAGCTTCACAAGACTGACTTTCGTTCCGGGGATACGATTATTTGCCAGCGCGAGCCCGAAGTTCATCCGTTCGAGCAGGCCGCCTGTGTTGACCCAACTCTCGGCGGCATCTGAGTAACCATTCGGAGTTTGAAACCCGTAGAGCGGTTCACCCATACGCGCGATCCACTGGTGTGTTTGTGGCCCACCGTTTGTCTCGGCTCCTAGTGTCCGTATCGCACTTACCACCAGTTCAAAAGGCCGCTTGATCTTCGCGCGATACGCTTCGTTGGAGTTGAACTCCTTCGAGAAAAAGATCGTCTTCAACATCTCACGAATATCACCGTCGGACTTCGTATAAGTCGCCGCAACTCGATCGACTAACGCCTGCGGTGGATTATCAGAGACGAAGTGGCGCACCAGTTTCGTGGCGATAAACTTTGCAGTCGACGGATGATGGGCCAGGATGTCGAGCACCGTCAGGCCGTCTTTGATTCCGCCCCCCGCGGGAATCTTGTGACCCAAAACTGTTTTCTCGCCGTCGTCATGAACTCGTTGGTTGAAGAAGAAAGTGCCGGCATTACGACGTGCGCCTTCACCACTCCTCATTGCATTTACCGCAGCAGCACCGCCGCGTGGCTGAAATATGGTCCAGCCGGTAAAACAGCGTGCGACTTCCTGGACGTCCTTTTGTGTGTAGCCACCGTCAACGCCGAGTGTGTGAAGCTCCATCAACTCGCGCGCGTAGTTTTCATTGATGCCCCGTCGCTGTTGTTGCGGTTGGGGTGCTCGTTCTGCGAGCAGTCTTTGCAGTGGACCACGACCGCGATTCGCATTCGCGTTTGGACTGACACTCTGGAAGTTATCGAGATAAAAGAGCATCGCCGGACTCTGCGCTGTCGCCTGCAACAACGTCGAGAACTTCGACATCGCATTCGGACGAATCGTGTCGCGATCGTATGAAGGCAGCAACCAGCGATCGGCGCCCTTGCCTGCAAAAACGTTGAAGTGGTTGGTCCAAAAATCGACCATCACTTCCTGAAGCTGTCGTTCGCTGTAAACGGCGCGAAGAATTCTTGAAGCATGCAGTTCAGCCATGATCCGTTGCGGCTGTTGCAGTCCGTTCTCGCGGTAATAGTCCTGAAGGACCTTGCGGTACTTCTCATTTTCAAGCGGATTGCCTGGTGGTTGCGGATTCTGATTGTTTCTTGCGGCGTCCGGCGACATCTCCTGCGTGGGCATCGAATCGTTCTTCGGCATTTCAGCGGAGGAGGTATTCGCACCACCCTTCACGCGATTCTCACGTGCTTCAGCGAGGTCGGCAGGTAACATCCCGCGCGCCTGTAGCTGACGCAACAGTTGACCAGGTTGCGGAAACTTCTCATACAGTTCCGCCGTGGACATGTTGAGGACATTCAGATCACTGACTTTATTGTCGGCAACCGTATCAGTGATCTTTTCCGGGTTAAGCTGCTGGTTGATGTAATTTTCCAGCCCCATCGACTTCACACGCTCAACATCGCCTGGACGAGCACCAAATCCGAGCCGGTTGAGGACGTGAACGATGCGCTGTTCCTCGGTCAGATTCTGAGACTTTGTGCGTTTCTGAGCGGAAACGAGGGGCTGCGCGGCTGTCAGCGCCACGAGCAGCATGAATGCCACGAATTTTTTCATCTTCTTGAATTCCATGTCCGGTTAGACGCTTCGGATACGCGCTTGGTTGAAAAAACTAACCGGATTTGCGCGGATTGATAACGGATCTCGGTAACAGAATCGCAGGCCGTAATTTATCCGCGAAGATCCGTGGTTACAGGCTCGAGCTGGTAGTGGCGGGCGCTGTCCTTCCTAAAGGTTTCGGATAGGTGACAGCGCTCCGATTGCCATCCTTATCAATAGCCCGAACGCCAAAGAAGTAATTGTCCTTCGACATCCCCTTCATCGTAAAACCGGTTACATTTCCAATTGCCTTCGAATTAGTCCAGACCGGCGCGGTCGTATCGCGCCAAACGATTTCGTAGCCCGCCAGATCCGGTTCTGTATTCGCGTCCCATTTCAATTCCGTATCATTAGACAAACGTTGCGACAAAATGGTTACGCCTTTCGGTCGTGAGGGAGCTAGTGCCAGCGCAGCAAGTGATGCAGCGTTGACACGTGCCACATTTGCCACGTACGCAAAATCGACAAACTCCGGCAAGTCTCCAAACTGCACGCCATTCTCTGTGCGGACATTCTGATGCTGATGCCGAAACTCCTCATTCACTTCCGTGAATCGCACGGCCGGATAACCACGCTCGAGAAACGGAATGTGATCTCCACCACGCCCATATCGATCGCGTCGATAAACAAGCATTACTTTCAACTGCGGTACAAACGTGTCTGCCGTCTCTTTGATAAATCGCGCGAGTTGCCTTGAAGCCGAATCGTTCTCGCCACCAACACTTCGTCTCGTAGTCGCTTCGGCCGGTGTTTCATTCGACGGCACACCCTCAGAAAAAACTCGCACCGTCCCACGATCGCGCACACCATTGCCGCCGAGTGTATTGCCGATGATGTCGTTCGTGAACATCGCATCGATGTTCCAGTTTTTCTGTTTCGCCTGTTCCGCAAAATGTGTGGAACCGAGGAGGCTCTGCTCTTCTCCCGCGACCGCCATGAAGACGATCGTGGCATCAAACTCATACTTCGCCATCACGCGAGCCATCTCGAGTACAGCCGCAGTTCCCGAAGCGTCGTCATTCGCACCAGGCGCGTCACACTTCGCATCTGTCGGACTATTGCACATCGAATCGTAGTGACCACTGACAACGTAGATTCGATCAGCCGACTGTGGTTGGGAGCCCTTCAGCGTAGCGACGACGTTCGTAACTATCGTCGGTTGCGGGACGCGCTGGGCTTTCGCCTGTTCGTATGATTGCTTTTCGACTGTCATGCGACCGCCTGAAGCTTCAGCCGCTTTGAGAAACTCCGAGTACAACCAATCGCGCGCAGCGCCGATGCCGCGCTTGGGATCGTTCTGCTCGGATAGCGTATTGCGCGTGCCAAACGAAACGAGTTTTCTGATGGTCGCTTCAATGTTGCGCGCGTCGATTTCACGAACAACGTTCGCGATTTTTCGGTTACGAACGGGTGCAGCTCTGCGTGCCGTTGGTTTCGTTTGCGCGAAGCCAATATGCGCGTTGGTCGCCAGCACCACAATGATTACGCTTTGAAAAACTCTGGTAAGTTGATTTCGAAGCCTCATGGTGATCTTTGTAGGTTTTATCTTGTTCCGCGATCGGCGGGTTCTCTGTAAATCGGGCTGAAGGTTCGAGTTGTATTTTCAGTAACGCTCGGCACTGGTTCCACGCGTGGCGGCGGCAAATGATGCATTGTCTGCCGGTCAGACACTTCCGGTCGCGGAGGCTGCGCAACAGAGACTTCACGTTGCAAAGTCAGCATCTTGGTGAAGAAGCGAATCATCAGACTAGTGCAGCCAAAGAGAGTTGCCACACTGAATAGGACCATCCACACGATCGCAGCCGGATGTACTCCGAGCTGGGCGAATTCAGTCGCAGCCCCGACGATCACCCCAAGCCCGCCGATAATCGTCAACCCCATCACGATGCTCGGAACGGTTAGCTTCACCGGAGCCATCGCCACAGTTGTAGTAGTAACCGGCAGCGTCAAATTGGCGCCACAGCGGTTGCAGTATTTGAGTTCGACGGTTATCTCGTTACCGCAGGTAGGACAGTACATAAAACCTCCAGTGCGGTAACTTTAACATTTGAACCACGAAAAGGCACAAAAGCCCAGTTTGTGGTCCAGACTGTTGTGTCTAACGAATGCGGTAGGCGCGACCTTTCCAGACGACGATGATCTCACCGTCGAGCTGGTCGGCGATGGTTTTGATCGCAGGCTCATCGGCAATTAAGGATTGATACCGTTCCGATCCTCGACTGACAGTCATCGAGATACCGGAGCGGTCGTATGCTGTATCGATCCAAACGTCACCTTGCTTCCGGAAATGATGTCCTGCGACCGTCTTCGTCTCGGCACTAGTGTCCTTATCGTCACGCTCTCCTCTCGCGCGTGACTGAGTTGTAATTGTTCCCGCGCCTCGAGAGACTGAATCTGCAGATGCGATTACTTTGCTCTTGGCGGCGCCAGGGGTCATCCCTGATCGTCGAGGTTCATCGGCTCTTTTTTCGTCTTTGTCTAATATGAAATTCTTCTTTGATTCCTCTGCTTCTGCGACTTTGACCTCAGCTTCCTTTTGTCGCGATATATCTTCATTCTTCTGCTGTTTCTCCTCGGTCGTCGCAGCAGGGTTTGCGGGACGTGACTCTGCTGGCGCTGCTGTCGCAGGCTGTGATTCGGGTTTCGGCGCCGGAGCGTTTTGCGCCACGGCCCCAGCAGGTGCATTTTCGGTTATGGGAGCCGGCGTTGATTGCGGCGCTGTCTTCCCCGCAACCCTGGAATCTTTGGAAATGGAACTATCGTCGGTTTTTGTTGCTTGTTCCTGCTGAGGTGGCCCAACCGGTTCGGCGGCCGCCGGTTTCGCTTGCTCATTTTGCACTTGCGAAACATAGTCACGAGCAGTCCTGTTTTGATTCAGCACAAACACACCTATTGCAGCGACAACAATCAGCCCAAGCGCCGGCACGGCGTAACGCAAAACCATCGGCGAAAAGAGACTCGCCAGAAACTTTCGTAACGCCGATGGCTCTAAGACTGTCGCGGTCTGCGGAGCAACAACTACACCTGCTGACGCGCTGAGCTGCACGACGAGTTCTCGACACGGCGAGCACTCAGCCAGGTGTTCGGTATAACGTGCTCGAGCCGCCGCCGGCAGCGCGTTCTCGGCATATGCATTGAGTTCGTCCGGATCGAGATGATTTCCGGGCGTAAAAACATCTTGTCGCCGCCCGAGTCGCCGCAACAACAGATCCATCTCGTTGTTTGTTTCCTGTTTCATCTCAATCAGAACGCTGCCGTGTTAAGAACGTAGCGACGCGTATACCTTGCAGTCAATCCACAGATTATGCAGATGCTTTCAAAAAGCTCCTTGCGTGTTTTTTGTGTCTTTTGTAGTTTTTCGTGGCTAAACACCTTCCTTACTCAAAAGCGCCTCGAGATCCGTGTCCATGTACTGCGCCACTTCCGCAAAAGATCGGTCCGTCTCAGCCTGCGTCCAGCCTCGCTCGTCAATCAGGATCTTGGTGACTCGTTTACGCAAGTCTGTTTGGATTCTCGTCAAACGGCGGCTCGCCGTAGCCTCGTGCACACCAAGCACCGCGCCTGCTTCGCGCAGTCGCAGGTTGTCGAAGTAATAGAGTTTGACCAGCAGTCGATCATCAGCGCCCAACTCCTGGACCGCCGTACCCAACGCCTGTTCCATGTCCGCCTGAGCAAATCGATTCGACATCGACTCTTCGGGAGTTGGTATTCCGGCCACGACCGCTCCGCCACGTCCATCGTGTACATCGCGCGCAAGCCGGTCGAATTCTGTGTCTTCTTCTGTCTGCACCAATCGCGACTGTTTTCGAAACGAATCCACGGCGAGCTGAGCAACGACTGCACGAAGCCAACCTGCGAGTGAACCACGACCGGAGTAATAAGCGAGTTTACTGGCCGGCATTCCGTCCTTGCGGACTCGCAACCCGTAAAGTTCGGCCCAGATTGATTGAGCCAAATCTTCGGCGGCGTCCTCGTTCGCACTAGCTGAGCGTGCTGCTGAACCGACGGTTGGTTTGAATCGTTCTACCAGTTCGTTCCACGCTTTTTCATCACCATGTTCACAGGCGATAATCAGGCAGAGATCGTCAGCCTGCATTTCGTCAATAAACTTTGATATCTCGGTATGAGGAGTATTCGGATCGTCCTTTAACAGGTACTTCTGAACCGCAGCGTTGATGCGCGGCACGAGCGCATCGCGACCGAGCGAACGATTGTCACTCGCGCGAGCAAGCAAGCGGCCGGCGCCTTCGTTTAGTAAACCGAGGATTTGAGGCTTCGCAGATTCCACGGAAAGTCTCGACAGCTGGGGCCTAATCCTACCACTTCGACGCCTGTTTGATGCACAAACATCAGCTTTTGACAGGCAACCAACGCTAGGCTAGATTCGAGAACTACTGCAAATGTTGCGCGTCACTGAGATTTTTCGTTCGATTCAAGGTGAATCAACCCATGCTGGTCGGCCCTGCACCTTCGTACGTCTGACCGGCTGCCCCATGCGTTGTGTCTGGTGCGACAGTGAGTACACCTTTACCGGCGGCGAGCACTATTCCATTGACGACATTCTGGCCAAGGTGAAGGACTTTGGCGTCAACCTGGTTGAGGTCACAGGCGGTGAACCGCTGGCGCAAAAAGAGGCGTTTACGCTTATCGAACGTCTCTGTGAAGAAGGGTATGAAGTTCTCATCGAAACGGGCGGCTATGTATCGACAGCAGGTTTGGATCCGAGAGCAAAAGTGATCCTTGATATCAAGTGCCCCGCTTCCGGCGAGGAACCGCGGAACGACTGGTCAAATCTGCAACGCCTTCGACCCGAAAAAGACGAAGTAAAATTTGTGATTGCAGACGAAGGCGATTGGACTTACGCGCAACGCATCATCGTGGAGAATGATCTGGAAGCTCGTACCAAAGCGATCCTGATTTCACCTGCCTGGGGGCAAGTGGATCTGCAACAGCTCGCCAATTGGATTGCCGGTAGTGGAATGAAAGTCCGCATGCAGTTGCAACTGCACAAGTACATCTGGGGGCCGGACGTTAAAGGAGTGTAATGGGCGGCACGACTGACGTCGAAACTGAAACATTCGAAGCAGCCATTGCCGGCGATGGACCACAACTCGCGATCTGTCTCGTCTCCGGCGGCATGGATTCGTGCGTCACAGCGGCGATTGCCAACGAAGAAAACGATGAGCTCGCATTTCTGCACGTGTCGTATGGGCAGCGTACTGAGAAACGCGAACGCGAAGCATTTGAAGCTCTGGCTGATCATTACAACGTCGATGCGCGTCTGGTGGTTTCACTCGAACATCTCGCCAGAATCGGTGGCTCATCGTTAACAGACACGCGTATGCCCGTTACAGCCGCGGATCTTTCGGCGCAAGGGATTCCTTCCAGTTACGTTCCTTTTAGAAATGCTCACTTACTCGCAGCGGCAGTGAGCTGGGGTGAAGTTATCAACGCGACGGCAATTTACATTGGCGCAGTGGCAGAAGACTCTTCGGGTTATCCGGACTGCCGTCCTGAGTTTTACGACGCCTTCCAGAACGTAATCGACACCGGGACTAAGCCGGAAACCCGGATCACAATCAGGACCCCGGTGATCGCAATGCGCAAATCGGAAATTGTGCAAAGAGGTATTGAGTTGGGTGCGCCATTGCATCTCACGTGGTCGTGCTACACGGAGTCAGAGCGGGCCTGCGGAAACTGTGATTCGTGCGCTCTCCGGCTGCGAGCATTTCGTGAAGCCGGGGCCACCGATCCGATACCCTACGTGCTTGACAGCAGTCGTTTTGCTTATTAATTTTAGGACACTTTTCAGTGTGCTGAATTATTACAACCAGTAAAGAGTGTGGGCGCATCCTACGAATCTTCGCAGGGCTTTGGCCTACGTAACGACGGAGGAATCTTTAAAATGATTGGCAGATACTTTTTCGGAGCGTTAGTGGTAGCCATTTTGTTGGCGTTCGCTTCTTTGACCGCAGTCGCCCAGGTTGGCGAGTTACGTGGTCACGTTTGGATGCAGCAGGCGGACGGCCAAAAGGTTCCCGTCGCTGATGCGCAGATCGACGTCTTCCGGACGGACATGAGCGCGAAATACAACACCAAGACAAACAAGAAAGGCGAGTTCGTATTTGCCGGTTTGCCATTCATCGGCACTTACGTGGTTGCCGCCAGCCATCCTACGGCGAAGCCAAACTTTGTTCCTGGGGTGAAAGTCGGCCGCGACATTCCCTGTGAGATCACTGTGACTCCCGGAGATGGAAAGCGACTCACTTTCGACGAGATCAAAGCCACTGGCGGTGACTCAGCTAATCCTCCCGCAGCCAGTGGTAACACAGGAGGCGGCAACAAGGGAGAAAGCGCAGAAGATAAAGCCAAGCGCGAAGAGTTGGCGCGAAAGAACGCCGAGATTGAAGCAGGCAACAAAAAGATTACGGAAGCAAACGAGGTCATCGCGCGCACCTTCAAGGCCGGCAATGAAGCTTTGAACCTCGCAGGTACTGCAAGCAAAGCAAACAATACTGACGAAGCCGTCGCAAAATATACTGCCGCAGTCGCGCTATATGATGAAGGTCTCGCAGCCGATCCGGAACAACCTGCGATTCTGACGAACAAAGCGATAGCTTTGAAGGGACGTGGCGTCGAACGTTTCAACTCCGCAATCAGATCGAAAACTCTCGATGACACTGCCAAGACTGCCGCGCTGCAAACTGCAAAAGAAGATTTCAAAGCGGCAGCTGAGACTTCAACAAAGGCAGTCACCTTGATCAAAGCGCAGCCAGTTCCGACCGAGGCTGCCGAAGTTCAGCGCTACAACGCCAACAAGTACGCAGCAATGATCACTAATGCCGAATCGATGCGGCTCTATGTGACCAAGGCAGATCAGACCCAGGCTGAAGCGGGACTAACCGCCTTCAAAGACTACATCGCAGTGGAAACGGATCCGGCCAAGAAAGCAAAGGCCCAACTCGATATGGCGCAGATGCTGCTCGACTCGGGTTCAGCCGATAAAGCCTTAACTGAATTTAAGGCTATTCTGGCTACGACACCTGACAGTCCGGAGGCCAACCTCGGCGCAGGTCTGGCAGTTTACGCAACCGGCGACAAGGCAAAATTTCAGGAGGCAGCGAATTTTCTACAGAGATTTGTGGAAGTCGCGCCTGATTCAAATCCGATGAAGGACGACGCGAAAGCCATTCTCACTGAATTGAAAAACAGCGAGAACGTCACTCCCGAGAAGACCTCCCGGCCCAGGAACAAGCGTCCGTAAGGTGTTTATCCACAGATTGTACCGATTACACAGACTCTTCTGCGCAACCGGTGCAATCTGCGGAAGTTTTTGTACAATTCCACACTATTTTTACTGGAAATCCTACCTTGACACCCTCAGTGTTCAAACAGTACTATGACTGCACAACGATGTTAGCGTCATCGTTGTATTGAGATAGTCGCTCATGCCTCGCGCCACATTCGGCGCCTCCAATCCACCCAGAAATTCGGGATTACGACCCGCTCCCGAGGGCTTTTGTGCACACATGTCAGCCAAATTAGGCGAAATTCTTGTACGTGAAAATCTTATTAGCCCGCAACACCTGAGAGAAGCCCTCGACTACCAACGCGAACATGGTGGCCGGTTGGGCTTTAATCTCGTAAAACTCGGACTCGTAAGCGACGATATGATCACTGCCGTTCTTTCGCGGCAGTATGGCATTCCCTCCGTCAATCTTGACCTCTTCAATATTGACGCTTCCGTCCTAAGCCTCATTCCTCAGGAGGTCGCGCAAAAACATTCGGTTTTGCCCCTCTCTCGCGTTGGCGCCACGCTCACTCTCGCCATGGTCGATCCGACCAACGTCTTCGCTATTGACGATGTCAAGTTCATGACCGGCTTGAACGTCGAACCTGTTGTCGTTGCTGAAGGCAGCGTGCAACAGGCAATCGCCAAGTATTACGGCAGCTCACGCGAAATCGAACTTGCCTCGACGCCCGCAGAAGAAGCCGCTCACGAGCTCAGTTCGAAGAGCAATGGAGCGGGCAGTATTACGCACGCTGATCTCGTCTCGTTAGACAGTATCGACTTCGACAACGAACAGACCGAGGATGTAGAGGTAGTCGAAGATAACGAAGAAATCGATCTTTCCACGCTCTCCCGCATGAGCGAAGACGCACCGGTTGTGCGTCTCGTAAACGTGCTTCTGGTTGACTCCCTCCGACGCGGCGCTTCCGACATTCACGTTGAACCTTATGAAAAAGAGTTGCGCATTCGATTCCGTATCGACGGCGTGCTCTACGACGTGATGCACCCGCCTTTGAAGCTTCGCGATGCGCTTATCTCACGCATCAAGATCATGTCGAAACTCGACATCTCCGAGAAGCGTCTTCCTCAGGACGGCCGTATCAAGATCAAAGTGAAAGTCGACTCGCGTTCGCGTGAGCTCGACTTTCGTGTTTCAACGCTCCCCACGTTGTTTGGTGAAAAAGTCGTGCTGCGTCTGTTGGACAAACAGAACCTGATGCTCGACATGACCAAACTCGGTTTTGAACCCGAATCACTCACGAAGTTCAAGAGAAACATCTCCAAGCCTTACGGAATGGTCCTCGTGACTGGTCCAACAGGAAGCGGTAAGACCAACACGCTTTACTCCGCTCTCCAGTCGTTGAACACAGTCGACACCAACATCATGACCGCGGAAGACCCGGTTGAATTCAATCTGCAGGGCATTAACCAGGTGCAGATGAAAGAACAGATAGGGTTAAACTTCGCCGCCGCTCTTCGCTCTTTCCTGCGCCAGGATCCAAACATCATTCTGGTCGGTGAAATTCGCGACTTCGAAACGGCGGAAATCGCCATCAAAGCCGCACTCACCGGCCACCTCGTACTCTCTACCCTGCACACCAACGATGCTCCCTCAACAATCTCACGACTCATGAACATGGGCATCGAACCCTTCCTCGTCGCGACCAGCGTGAACCTCATCCAGGCTCAACGACTGATTCGCCGCGTCTGCAAAGACTGCAAACAAGAACATCAAGTGCCGGTTGAAGCGCTCATCGAAGTGGGTTTCTCACCCGAGGAAACCAAATCGATGAAGACTTACAAAGGCAAAGGATGTGCGACCTGCAACAACACTGGCTACAAGGGACGAATTGGACTTTACGAAGTGATGGAGATTACCGACGAGATACGCGAACTGATCTTGATCGGGGCTTCCGCACTTGAATTGAGGAAGAAGGCGGTCGAGGACGGCATGATCACACTCCGCGAATCGGGCTTGCACAAGATTCGTGCCGGCGTGACCACGCTCGAGGAAGTCGTTCGTGAAACGGTCGCCTAATCGAGGAGAACGAAGATGCTTAGACCAATTGCAATAGCGTTGATCCTGGTGCTGTCCGTGGGAGTGATGCTGCCTTTCACTAACGAAGCACACGGGGTCAGGCAAACTGTACAAGTCGGACAACGACGTCATCATCGCTATCATTCACGCGCCTGGTGGCGACGTTATCGCGCGCGGTTGCGGCAAAAGAGATTGGCCGCTGAGATGGCCCATCGCAACGCGATGCTCGCGCTCCCCCAAAACATTTCCGTCGCCGAGCTGCAGGGACTCTCGGGTCCGCAGTTACCGTCACTGCGTGCGAATTCAGTGACGAGCACAACGCTGCCGCCGCCGGTGATGGCTGAAAACGTTGCGCCGGTTGCGAAACACTCAAACAGTGAAACACGACCACGCGTTGTTAATCCTGCGCATCCGGCTTTCAAAACTTCGGAAGCGAAATTGCCCGGACAAATGAATCTCGCAGTAGTTGCGTTGAGCCGTCCAAATCCAGCGTTTCTGACCTCTCGCGAAGAGAAGAAGATGCTGGGCGGAGTGGCTGTAGCAGATCTGCGCCGGATGGTTATCGACAAGATGGTCTCGTCAGGCGGTTGGGTCGTCAACGACTTCGTTCGCGAAGTGAATGGTGCTCGCGTGTTTGTAGTTACGGCGCGAACGCCAAAAGACGCGCTTACCCCCGAAAAGGCGTGGACCTTCTATTTCACCGAAGCGGGTGGCCGCATTTACGGGCTCACCACGGATGCACCGGTTGAATACGCCGAACGCATGACGACTGAAGCCGAGCGCTTCATCGAATCGTTGCGCGCAAAAGCCGGCACACAACAGTAACAAAGCATTTCACGCAAAGGCGCAGAGGTTGAGAAATGTCTTTGCAACCTTTGCTCCTCTGCGTGAGACATTTCCAAACCCGACGCAGGAGAAACGACTTAGATGCGATTGAACGAATCCGCTCCGCAAATCTCACTCTCTGAACTGCTGAGAAAGCTTTCCGAACTTGGCGGTTCGGATCTTCACATTACGACCGGCTCGCCGCCGCAGGTTAGAGTTGACGGGCATCTGCGTCCGCTTGAAATGTATCGCGTTCTCACTTCCGCCGATACAAAACAACTCGCTTATTCCGTGTTGACGGACGCACAGAAGCATCGCTTTGAAGAGAACCTGGAGCTGGACTTCTCATTCGGCGTCAAAGGCCTTTCGCGATTTCGTGCCAACTTATTCAATCAGCGCGGAGCGGTGGGTGCAGTGTTTCGCGCTATTCCTTATGAGATCAAAGCATTCGAAGATTTGGGACTACCACCAATTGTCAAACAACTCTGTGACAAACCCCGCGGCCTGATTCTTGTCACTGGACCAACCGGATCCGGCAAGTCAACCACTCTCGCCGCCATGATTGATAAGATCAATCGCGATCGTCACGATCATATTCTGACAATCGAGGATCCGATCGAGTTTCTTCACAATCACAAAGGCTGTTTGATCAATCAGCGTGAAGTTAACGCAGACACTCATGGATTCGCGGCTGCTCTCCGTACTGCACTACGCCAGGACCCGGACGTGGTTCTCGTCGGCGAAATGCGCGACCTCGAAACCATTGAATCGGCACTGCGAATCGCGGAAACCGGCCACCTCACGCTTGCGACGCTGCACACTAACTCAGCGTCGTCCACAATCAACCGTATTATCGACGTCTTTCCGGCCGACCAGCAGGCACAGATTCGGGCGCAACTATCGCTCGTGCTCGAAGGAATTCTGTGTCAGGCACTGCTGCCGCGAGCCGAGGGTGGCGGACGTGCCATGGCACTCGAGATCATGGTGCCAAACAGCGCTATCAGAAACCTGATCCGTGAAGACAAAGTTCATCAGATCTATTCGATGATGCAGACTGGTCAGGACAAATACGGCATGCAGACTTTTAACCAGGCACTTGCGACGCTCTATCACAAGCGCCAGATCAATTTGGACACTGCCCTGCAACGTTCGTCGAACGTAGATGAGCTGCGCGAGCTGATTGATCGTGGCTCGGGATTAAATCCCACCAACGGACAGAAGCCGCACGCGAGTCCTTATGCTCAACCCCGACCGATTGGTACCAGACCAAACGTAAACAGATAAGCCACTCTGGAGCTTTCAGCTATGCCTACGTATGTTTTCAAAGGCCGCAACCGATTAAATGAGATCGTTGTCGGCGAACGCGTCGCGGACAATCGCGAAGCACTGCGTCAGATTTTGCGGCGCGAACAAGTAACGCTGACTTCCGTTAAGGAAAAGGGTCGCGAGATCGGTATTCCGAAAATCGGTGGACGCAAGAAGGTTAAGTCGAAAGACCTGTCGGTCTTTACGCGCCAGTTTTCGGTAATGATTGATGCCGGCTTGCCCCTGGTCCAATGTCTCGAGATTCTGGCGCAGCAGCAGGACAACAAATATTTTCAACGAATCCTGTTGCAGGTCCGCCAGGACGTCGAGGAAGGTTCGACGCTCGCAACCGCGATGTCGCGACATCCGCGTGTGTTTGATCAGCTTTACTCAAATATGGTGGAAGCTGGAGAAACTGGCGGTATTCTCGATCTTATCCTGCAGCGACTCTCGACCTTCATCGAGAAGATCGTGAAATTAAAGCGCGACATCATCTCGGCCATGATCTATCCGTCGGCGGTGATCTTACTGGCAATTGCGGCCGTCGCCGTCATCATGATCGTGGTGATTCCGCAGTTTCAGAACATCTTTCTCGGCCTACTTGGTCCAGGCGAACAGTTGCCATTGCCCACGAGAATCGTCGTTGGAATCAGCAACTTCCTCGCCGGTTGGGGAGGTTTGGCGATCCTGGCAGCGATAATTGGTATAGGTGTCGCAATCAAGTTCTACTACAGGACACGGGGCGGCAAAAAGACTATCGATAGCCTGCTGCTCAAGGTGCCAATCCTCGGCGATATCTTTAGAAAAATTGCCGTGGCCCGTTTTTCAAGAACGCTTTCGACCCTGCTCTCTTCCGGTGTGCCGATTCTGCAGTCGTTGGACATCACTGCGAAGACTTCAGGTAACGTGGTCATTGAAGAAGCGATTACGAAGGTTCGTGCAGGTGTCGAGCGCGGTGAAAGCTTTGTCGATCCACTAAAGGCCACCGAGGTATTTCCGCACATGGTGGCGCAGATGATCGGCATCGGCGAACAGACCGGCGCCCTTGACGCGATGCTCGCCAAAATCGCCGACTTCTACGAATCAGAAGTCGACGCTGCCATCGCAAATCTTTTGACGCTCATGGAACCGCTCTTGATCGGCTTCCTCGGCGTCACCATCGGCTCTATCGTAATTGCAATGTACCTGCCGCTGTTCACCCTCATCGGTAAACTCTCGCAGAGCCATTAGAGCAATCGATCCAAAGTAACCAAGCCTGAAGGGGCGGCACTCCATGGCCGCCCCTTCGTTTTTTGATCCGGTTTTCCTGGGGCGGCCACGATGTGTCGCCCGACAAAGAAGTCGCCAGAGCGCATCATACAAAAGTGTGTTCAGATGGCCGGAAAGCTGCATCTCTTGCTATAATTGCCGCTCCCCTGCAGCCCCCCTGTCCCTCCTTGGAATACGTGCAAGAAGTTTCGAAAAGATATGCCCCGGAAGCGTACTGTCGTGAGACCTCCAATCGAGGCCTCAAATACGGATCAAATCGCCAACCTCCTGAGCCCGGAACTGGCGCCGTACTGGCTCTCCGCATTGATCGAATCAGCCGATGACGCGATCATTAGCAAGACTCTCGATGGCATCATTACCAGTTGGAATAACGGAGCAAAACGTATCTTCGGTTACGACGCCGAAGAAGTTATTGGCAAACCTGTCACGATCCTCATCCCCGAAGGACATCTCGACGAAGAGCCGTCAATCCTGGCGCGTCTGAGAGCAGGGCAACGCATTGAGCACTACGAAACAGTCCGGGTTCGAAAAGACGGACAGCTGATAGACATTTCGCTCACTGTCTCACCGATTAGAGGTCCGGACGGAAGGATTGTCGGCGCCTCCAAGATCGCGCGAGACATCACCGAACAGCGTCTGGCGCGAAAGGCGTTCGACGAAGCTTCAGAGGGTCTGAAAGTCGCTTTGGAAGCAGCAAAGGAGGCGCGTTTCGAAGCTGAACGCGCAGCGGCCGAGATCGAACGTTTGTACCGCCAGGCCGAAGAATCGAGCCGGTTAAAAGAAGAGTTTCTCGCGACCATCTCACACGAATTGAGAACTCCGCTCAGCGCTATTCTCGGTTGGGCTCGAATGTTGCGCCTGGGCCAACTCTCACCGGAAGACACTGCCAAGGCCCTCGACACGATCGAACGCAACGCCCGCGCACAAGCACAGCTCGTGGACGACTTGCTTGACGTCTCTCGCATCATCACCGGCAAGTTGCGCATGGACGTTCGTCCAGCGGATCCGCCTTCCTTTATCGACCCTGCGGTTGAAGCCGTCAGACCAGCGGCAGAAGCCAAAGGCGTACGCGTGCAAAAAGTAGTGGACACTGGAGCAATCTCAATTCCCGGCGATCCGGTGAGACTTCAGCAAGTGGTCTGGAATCTACTTTCCAACGCGATCAAGTTTACGCCGCGTGGGGGGCATGTGCAGATTCGATCGGAGCGGGTGAATTCACATCTCGAGATTGTTGTTAGCGATACAGGCCAGGGAATCTCGGCGGACTTTCTGCCACACGTCTTCGACCGTTTTCGACAGGCTGACCAGAAGACAAGTCGCCTCCACGGTGGCATGGGATTAGGTCTCGCAATCGTTCGCCATCTCGTCGAGCTTCATGGCGGAACTGTGCGCGCCGCGAGTGAAGGCGAAGGAAAAGGAGCAACCTTCACAGTGGCGTTGCCGATCATACCGATCTATCAAGTCGATCCATCGGGCGGTCGCGTACACCCGGGTGCGAGAGATATGCCGCCGGATGACTCGACTGACCGTTTGGATGGACTAAAAATTCTGGTGGTTGATGACGAGGCAGATACTCGCGATCTATTGAAGCAGGGACTCGAGTATTGTGGCGCCACTGTGAAGGTTGTGGGGTGTGCGAAGGAGGCTCTTGACTCGCTGACGCACGAAATTCCCGACATTCTGATCAGTGATATCGGAATGCCAGGAACCGACGGTTACGATTTTATTCGGCAGGTTCGCGGTCTTCCTCCGCATCGAGGGGGTAAGGTAGCGGCAATCGCTCTGACGGCTTACACACGCGTCGAAGATCGCTTACTTGCGTTGCGTGCCGGCTACGACATGCATGTACCAAAGCCGGTTGAGTTGGCAGAACTGGTTGCAGTCGCTGCGAGCGTCGCACGCCGAAGCAGCTAAATCTGCGTCGCTTATCCAATCGTGCTTGAACGCCCTTGGGCTATTGCGACAACGGCAGTCGCACGTGATTCTTCATTACAATCCCAAACTCGTCGCGCAGGATGCGGTCGTATTCTTCGTAAGTTGTCAGCATTCGTTCCTGGCGGTTTCGCTCTGGACCAGATGTCGCGACCAGGCGCATATCGCTCAGAGTCAGCCGTCCGTCATCAGTGACTCGAGAGCAGATGACGTTTTGCGTGAAATGCGACTCGCGAGAGGTCTGGTGAAAGCGACACATCTCTTCATAATCCGGAAAGCCGAATGATTGAAGCGTGAACCGGAATTGAGGCTCCCAATCTTCACCATCATTTCGACGCAGCAATATGAGGTAATTGTCATCGGCATCGATGCGAAACGAACGTGTTCCCTGCACTTGTTCCTCTCGCGAATCCAGTAACAGCGGTTCGAGAAATGAGTCGCCGAAACCAACATCCACGAGCCAACGCTCCGCCATCGTCACGGCCAGGGCCATATGATCGAAGATCGGTCCGTATCCACCACCTCGATGCGCAACGCCCGCAGCCAGCATCTCAACCTGAAAACCGAGGGCGCGTAAGAGTCCGGCAAACGCACCATTGCACTCATAACAAAAACCCCCACGTCTATCTTTTACGATCTTCCTGAACAGTGCCTCATCTTCCAGAACGATCGGCTCGCCGGCGTGAATACTCAGGTTCTCAAAAGGCACCGCTTTCAAATGCGCCACCTGAAGCGCGCGCAGAGTCTCCGACGTCACCGCCAATGAGCCGCTGTAATTGATCCGTTCCAGATAAGCATCGGCATCCATGACATCTAACATTGCAGATCTGCGCAGATCAGCGTTCATCCGCGGCTAATTTTTTGGTAGTGTCCTAATTTGAATTTCTCTGTGCAGTATACTACTAATTTTTCTGATGCTTTGACAATCTAGGCATGAATATTTATGATGCCTACCGATTCTAGGTATCGAAGGAGATCGACGTGGCGAAAAACAAGGCCGACCTGTTACAGGGGACACTCGACATGCTGATTCTCAGAGCTCTTTCACCTGGAGAATTGCACGGGTACGGGATCATTCAACGCATTCGCCAGCTCTCCGACGAAATGTTGAATGTCGAGCAGGGATCTTTGTATCCCGCACTCTATCGGATCGAGCAAAAAGGCTGGGTCTCCGCACGCTGGGATGTGCACGACACAGGACGGGAAGCGAAGTTTTACAAACTGACGCGTTCCGGACGAAAACAACTCGAGACAGAGGAAGCGGGCTGGGATCGTCTCGTGCTCGCGATCGCCAAGGTGCGTCAGGCCACGTAAAAGTCTTAGCCACAAAAAGACACATTAATGAATTTCAAGAGTTATTACTGGTTCAAGAGGGGTTATTAAATGAGGTGGTTCAATATAATTCGCGATCGATTGCGGGCTCTCCGGCAACGCGAAACAGTTATCAATGACATCGACCGCGAGATGCGTCTCCATCTCGAGTTGCAGCTCGAGGCGAATATCAAAGCCGGAATGTCGCCGGACGAGGCGCGTGAAAAGGCCTTGCGCAGTTTCGGAAATGTCAACAGAGCAGTCGACGCTGCTTACGACGTGAAAGGAGGCGGCCTCATCGAGACGCTTGCACAGGACATCCGTTATGGTGCGCGCATACTCGCCAAACACAAGGCGTTCACATCTGTGGCCGTTATAACTCTTGCGCTCGGTATCGGCGCGAATACCGCCATCTTCTCGGTCGTCAACGAACTGTTGCTGCGGCCGCTTCCCTACCGCAACGCGGAACGAATCGTAATGCTCTGGGAAGTCACGCCCCAAGGCAGACATCAGAACACCACTTCGCGCGGAAACTTCAGACGCTGGCGAGAACAAAGCGCCAGCTATCAATCCATCGCCGCATTTTCGGATCAACGAGTCAATCTAACAGGTGTCGGTGAACCGGAAGAGTTGTCAGTACAGTACGCCACGCCTGAGATCTTCAACGTGTTGGGTGTGGATCCAATGCTGGGCCGAACATTCCTGCCTGACGATGACGAAGCAAGCAAACCTCCGGTTGCCGTACTCAGCTACGAACTCTGGCAACGTCGTTTTGGTGGTGAGCGAGACATACTCGGACGGCAACTCACACTCAACAACGAGAAGTTCACCGTGATCGGCGTGATGCCACCAAATTTTCAGTTTCACATTAAGAGCCGTTCGGGGACAGGACGAGCGGCGGAAGTATGGTCCATCCTGCCCATGCCAGTCGCTGCCGGTGCGAGTGAGCGGGGCCGGTTTCTTTCCGTCGTGGGACGTTTGAAAGACGGAGTCTCTGCAGACCAGGCTGCGGCAGAGTTGCGCACCATCGCCGCGCGTCTCTCGGATGAAGCTCCGCAGTTCAACAAAAACTACACCGCCGAAGTGCTTCCCTTGCGTGATCAACTCTTCGGCAACGTGCGACGACCGCTCTGGTTGATGCTGGGCGCTGTAGGTTTTGTATTGCTGATTGCGTGCGCGAACGTCGCCAACCTGCTGCTTTCGCTCGCCACCTCACGCGAGAAAGAGATCGCCGTCCGCACCGCGCTTGGCGCGCGCCGTTTTCGTGTCGTCAGGCAGTTGCTGACTGAAAGTCTGCTGCTCGCATTGGTCGGGAGTGCGCTCGGTCTGGGTTTCGCTTATCTAGGCATCAAGGCGCTCGTGATGATCAGTCCACGCGACCTCGTCAGTCTTCAAGGTGTCGGCTTGAACCTAACGGTCCTGGGATGGACGCTCGGTATTTCGCTGCTGACCGGAATTATCTTTGGACTTGCACCCGCAGTGCACGTTTCACGTCTGAATCTCAATGATTCCCTCAAAGACGGCGGCAAGTCAGAGTCGGCACAAGCGGGTGGCAGTCGTCGCCTGCGGAGTGCTTTGGTCGTTTCGGAAATCGCTCTCGCCGTTGTGCTGTTGGCGAGTGCGGGCTTGCTGATTCGCAGTTTCATTCGTCTGCAACAGGTGGATCGTGGTTTCGATACGGATAATCTGTTGACGATGGTCGTCAGAGTTCCGGATGCTCGGTATCGGGAAGATGCGCAGTTTGTTAACTTCTTCAACCAGGTACTCGGCCGGACTCGAAATCTTCCGACCGTGCGTTCAGCGGGCATGGTTAACTTTCTGCCATTGTATGGGGGCCTTGGGTCGGCCACTGGATTCAAGATCGATGGTCGGCCTGAACCTCCTCCGGGTCAGAAACCAAGCACCGATGTCAGAGTCGCCGACGCCGGTTATTTTCAGACGATGGGAATTCCCTTGTTGCGCGGTCGTAACTTCTCGGATGGCGAACAGCGCGAACCCAAACATGTGATCCTGATCAACGAAGCTCTGGCGCGCAAATACTTTCCGGAAGAAAATCCAATCGGCAGGCGACTAGACGTCGCGATGTTTGATAAACCGCAACCGGCCGAAATCATCGGCGTCGTCGGCAATGTGAGATACGACTCTTTGATCGACGAGTCACCGCCGGCGGTCTACTTTCCACATCCGGATCTCACTTACTCATTCATGACGCTCGTGATTCGGACCGATGGCGATCCGGCAGCAATCGCCCCCGCAGTTCAACGAGAGATTCGTGCGCTCGATCCGAATCAACCTGTTTCAGACGTACGCACGATGAACCAGGTCATGTCTGAATGGGTTAGTCGTTCACGTTTCAACACGCTGCTGCTGGGACTGTTCGCAGGACTTGCGACACTGCTCTCGGCAGTCGGAATATTTGGCGTGATGAATTATTCGGTCGCTCGGCGAACGCGCGAAATCGGACTGCGGCTCGCAGTCGGCGCGCAACCGCGACACGTATTGCTGCTTATTCTGCGGCAAGGACTGCTATTAACCATCGCCGGCGTTGTACTTGGACTGTTGGCAGCCTTCGCACTCACTCGCTTGTTGTCAGGACTATTGTTTGGAGTGGATGCTCTGGATGTGCCGACGTTTACTGCGATCTCATTGTTGCTTGTGATTGTCTCGCTGCTGGCGTGTTATCTACCCGCGAGGCGTGCGATGCGAATCGACCCCTTGCGCGCGTTGAGATACGAATAGAATCCGTCTTCATCCGCGTAAATCTGTGTTACGCTTTGGCCCCGATGGCGAGGCTCGAACAGACTAGCGAGTGGGGTCGGACCGCGGAATCGAAGCTCGGTTGGCTCATTGCCGGCCGGCTTGTGACAGCACTCCTGCTAAGCGTCATCGGACTACTCTGGACCGGCAGCGGAGAGGCGTCACACTCGATCAACAAGAGCCTCGGTCTCCTCACAATCGTGGCGTGCCTTACGATTCTCTATGTTCTGATTTTTCGTCTCTCAAAAAACATTCTCTTTCAGGCGCGGTTTCAGCTCACGGTTGACGTCTTCCTCGTTACCTGGCTGGTTTGGAATTCCAACACGATTCAATCACCTTACGTCGCGCTCTACATTCTCATCATTGCAGTCTCCAGTCTCTTTTTAGGACCGCGTGAAGCGGTGGTGGCGTCGGTCGGCTGTGCAGTGGCTTTCACTGTATTTGCCCTGCAAATCACCGGTCTCGCCGGTCAAAGTGATCCTTCGCGACTGGTGGGTGGCTCGCTGTCTCAGACGATTCAGTGGGTCGGACTGTTTGACGTCGCGTTCCTCGTGGTCGGCCTGCTATCGGCGAGATTGGCAGAACGGCAATCGCGTTCCGATGTCCGTTTGGCAGCGGCAACTCAATCGCTCGCTAACTTGCGTGCATTGCATGAACGTATTGTCGCGTCGATTCGCTCAGGGCTCGTCACGACCGATCTCGAGGGGCGTATCTTTACTTTTAATATCGCGGCACAGGAGATCACGGGTTATCAGGAAGAAGCGATTCGTGGTCAAGATGCTTCGATCCTGTTTGGCGAGATGAAGGAACACATCGCGGATACGCTCAGGGCTCTTGAAAAAGGCGAGAGCAGCCCGCGCTTTGAGACAAACTGTCTGACCTCTGAAGGGATGCGCATTCGCCTCGGTTACAGCATCTCGCCTCTGTCATCTGAAGCGGGCGATACCACCGGCATCGTGATCACGTTTCAGGATTTGACTCAGGTTCGGAGTCTTGAAGAAACCTCACGACGTCAGGATCGACTTGCTGCTATCGGCCGCATGGCCGCCTCGATCGCCCACGAGATTCGCAACCCACTTGCGGCAATGCGTGGCTCGATCCAGATGCTTCACGCAGAAATGGACAACGATTCGTCGCATGCGCAACTGATGGAGATCATCCTGCGCGAGTCAGATCGGCTCAACCGTATCATCACCGATTTTCTCAGTTACGCTCGGCCACGCTCGTTGATCCAGGCTCGAGTGGACGTCGGCGATCTACTGCATCAAACGTTTGCCCTCATGCGACACAGCCCGGAAATCAATACAAACCAGAGCATCGTCGAAGAACTGCCAAACGAACCGCTCTTCGCAGAGGCTGATGAAGGACAGTTGAAACAGGTCTTTTGGAATCTGGCGCGCAATGCGCTTCAGGCGATGCCCAAGGGTGGAACACTGCGTGCCACGCTTGAAAAGAATTCCCACAACCGGCTGCGCATCTCGTTTACGGACACGGGCCTGGGCATGTCGCCCGATCAGGTCGAACACCTTTTCGAGCCTTTTTCATCGACCACGGGCGGGACGGGTCTGGGTCTCTCAATTGTTTATCAAATCATTCGCGATCATGGTGGTACAATCAACGTCCGCAGTCTCGTGGGACAGGGAACCACAATTACTGTTGAATTACCATTGGCCGCAAACAATGGCAACGACGCTCCCGCTCAGTCGAGTTAACTATGGCCAACCTTTTGATCGTTGACGACGAACTTGGAATGCGGCAGTTCCTGACGCATTTGTTTCACCGCGAAGGCCACATTGTCCGCGTTGCGGAAAATGGTCGCGACGCGCTCGAACAATTAAGCGAACAGGCCCCTGATCTGATCATTTCCGACATCAGAATGCCTGATATGGGTGGTGTCGATCTGCTGCGCGCCGCGCGAGAAATGCTTCCCGACGTGGAAGTGATAATGATGACTGCGTTCGCGAACGTAGATACAGCCCGTGAGGCGTTTCTCCTCGGTGCTTACGACTTCGTTCAAAAACCGTTCGACAACGAACTGCTCAAAGAAACAGTTTCTCGTGCTCTCAACAAAATCTCGCTGGTCAAGGAAAAAGAAGCACTACTCGAAGAGAACAAGGCTCTCATCCAGGGACAACGCACCCGTGGCAAGCTTGGCAACATCATTGGACGAAGTGGGCGGATGATCGCGCTTTACCAGATGATCGAGACGGTGGCGCAGGTTCAATCGACAGTACTGGTCACGGGCGAATCAGGTACCGGAAAAGAACTGGTGGCGCGTGCTATTCACGATCTGAGTCCGCGGGCGGAGAAACCGTTTGTATCGGTTAACTGCGGCGCTTTTACCGAAACGCTACTCGAATCAGAGTTGTTTGGCTACGTGAAGGGGTCTTTTACGGGGGCGAATGCCAATCGCAAGGGACTCTTCGAAGCAGCCAATAGCGGCACGATTTTCCTCGACGAGATCGGCGAGATGTCGCCTGCGATGCAAGTGAAACTGTTGCGCGTGCTGCAGGAAAGGAAAGTAAGGCCAGTCGGCGCGACGGAAGAGATGATAGTCGATACCCGCGTGATTGCGGCAACCAATCGAGATCTTGCGAGCATGGTCTCCGCAAACACATTTCGCGAGGATCTCTACTACCGGATTTCCGTGATTCCGATTGAACTGCCACCGCTGCGTGAGCGTGCGGAAGACATCTCGGAACTCGCCAATCACTTCGTGCAAAAGTTCTGTGCGCCGACGGGTCGATCGCTAACTGTCAGCGAGAATGCGATGCGACTGCTCGAGCGCTACTCGTGGCCCGGGAATGTCCGTGAGTTGGAGCACACGATTGAACGAGCCGTGGCGCTCGAACGGACTGGCTCAATCGAGCCCGAACGTCTGCCCGAGAAGATCTCAAACTACAACCCTTATCGTGTAGCGGAAGCGATGGAATTTCCGGACGAGGGCATCAATCTCACTGCGCACCTCGACCAGCTTGAAAAAACCTACGTGCTCGAAGCCCTTCGCCGCACCGCCGGCAATCAGACCAATGCCGCAGAGCTGCTGCGCCTGTCAGTGCGCTCGCTGCGTCACCTGCTCGACAAACATGGGGCCCGCGGCCTGACTGCACAGATGCGTGACGAACGTCGTGGTCCAGACTCCACTCCTCGCCGTCGTTCCACCGATCAAGGCCCCCGCCGCCGCTCCGACGACTCCAGCGAATTCGCCGCCGGCGCCGGGGACGTAAATTAGCCACAAAAAAGCACCAAAAGCACAAAAGAGAAAACCATAAACCGCTTTTACTGTCTCACTGGTTTTGTGCTTTATGTGCCTTTTTGTGGCATTCCCTCCCTGCCACAAATTGTCAGAGTCTCTGCGACTAATGGCCCACCTATCAAAATTTTGATCAAAAACGATCGAAATTTCTCCATTTCAGGGGAAAAGCCGATTGGCATACCGGTTGTTTAGGAGACCACCGACACTTCGCGCTTTGCGCGGCTCACATGGGACGAAAGCCGGTGGCGCGAGCAATTTGAAAATCCCCTAAATCTTTTTAAGGAGCACGAAATTAGCATGACTACCAAACGCCAAGAAGGCTTTTCGTTGATCGAACTTCTCATCGTCGTTGCGATTATCGGCATCATCGCCGCGATCGCTATCCCCAACCTCCTCGCTTCACGCCGAGCTGCAAATGAAGGCTCAGCAATCGCAACCATGCGCGTTATCTTCAGTTCAGAAGTGGGCTACCAGGCCGCCGGTGGCGCCGGAAATTACGGCGACTTAGCCGCCCTCAACACAAATGGCTACATCGATAACACGGTTGCCAACAGCGGTGGTGGTACACCAAAGAGCGGCTATATCTTCGCAGCCGCCCCTGTTGCCGTCACCAACCTGCCGTCTTTCGACGCGACCGCAATCGCAGGCGTTCACACGAGCACCAGCGCCGTAACCGGAACTGGAACACGCGCCTTTTACGTTAATGAATCTGGTGTTATGTGGTTCAACACAACCGCAGCCGCGCCAACCTGTACTGCTACCGTCGCTCGCACGGTAACGGCTGGAACGGGCGGAGGCATCCTCAACTAATTCCTCCCCCAATGTTGCAAGTTGCTACGGAGGCGGGACAACTCGCCTCCGTATTTTTTATGACTCTCACCATTACAAAACTTAGTAACTAACGCGGAGGGCCGCGACTTATGACATCCCACAAATTCAATCAAGGCTTTTCGCTGATCGAGCTGCTCATAGTTGTTGCCGTCGTCGGCATCATCTCCGCGATTGCTATCCCAAACCTGTTATCTTCGAGACGAGCGGCGAACGAATCTTCTGCCTTGGCAACAATGCGGATCATCTCGAGCGGCGAAGCCACGTATCAGGTCAGTGCGGGCATCGGCTTGTACGGCGACCTTACAGTCCTGAGCAGCCATAACCTCGTTGATCAAGCCGTATCCGCAGCAACTATTGCTGGACCAGGTACACCAAAAACAGGTTATCTATTTTCAGCAGCAACTGTCGCGGGCACGGGCGCACCTGCATTCGACGCGAAAGCACAGCCAGTGATACACACATCTGCCAGCAGTATGTTCGCTACCGGATCGCGCAGTTTTTTTGTCAATGAATCAGGTGTGATCTACTTCAACACGACCGGTACCGCGCCAACCTGCACAGCCACATCAGCACGCACCGTCACACCTGGCACCGGAGGCGGCGTTCTCAACTAGTAAATATCCCTTCCGCAACCACGTGAAATTAAGTTAGATTGTGCTGCCCTCATTAGCTGAATGGATGAACAACTGAGAACGTTGGACACGGCTGAAGCAACTACAACCTACGAAAGATCAAATCCGGGCGGTTCCGGCAGCCTATGGCGCATGTCGGCAATCGCCCGCAATACTTTTCGCGAGGCAGTGCGCGATCGCGTGCTTTACAACCTCGTGTTGTTTGTCCTGTTGCTGACGGCGGTTTCAATTTTTATCGGCGAATTATCGGGTGGGCAGGAACGTAAGATAATCGTCGATCTCGGCCTGAGCGCGATGTTGCTGTTTGGGATGTTCATCGCGATCTTCGTCGGCGTCGGGCTCGTTTACAAAGAGATCGAACGAAGGACAATCTACGCCGTCTTTTCAAAGCCGGTCGGGCGGGGAGAGTTTCTGGTTGGAAAGTATCTCGGTCTCTGTCTCACGCTGCTGGTGAATGTGCTGGTGATGGGAGTTGGGGTTTCGCTGGCGCTGTTGTACGTCAGTCGGGGCTGGGACCCGTTGATTTCAACGATCTGGCCGGCAGTATTATTGATCTACCTGGAGTTGATGCTGCTGACTGCGGTTGCATTGCTCTTCTCCTCGTTCTCATCACCGGCGCTCTCTGCTCTGTTAACTTTTCTGACCTTCGTCATTGGTCACTTCAGTGCTGACTTAAAAATTCTCGCAGTCTCTTTGGGCAGCACCAGCGCGCGCTGGTTCTTCACTGTTCTTTATTACCTGCTGCCAAATCTGACTAACTACAGTTTTATTACGCCGGCGGCACATGGACGCACGCCCACACCCGGATTTGTGCTCGTCACCGCCTTGTACGCGCTGGTCTACATCACAGTAATACTGAGTGCGGCAACCCTCATCTTTAGCCGGCGAAACTTTAAATAATATGACTCGCGGTTCAAACGAACGCCTGAAGACGATCACGCTGGGTTTGGCCGTCGTGGTTGGACTGGCGTGTGCCGCACTCCTCGTGCGCTGGACCGATACATTGCGACCGCCAGTCGATCCAAATACTGTTGACGAGAGTCTTTACCTGAATGATAAGACTGCGCGCCGGATCAGTCTGGGCTTCAACGGACTTGCCGCCGACTGGTACTGGATGCGATCGCTGCAATATGTCGGTAAAAAGATGCTCAGTTTCGAGGGCGCCATTTCTCTGGACGATCTCAGTCCGCTCAATATGAAGTTGCTTGCCCCTCTGTTGGACACTGCTACGACTTTGGATCCGGAGTTTATTCAGGCGTACGAATATGCCGCTATCATTTTGCCTTCAGTGAATGTGGAAGACGCCATTCGCCTGACCCAAAAAGGCATCGACGCAAATCCAAATTCCTGGAGGCTGTATCAACATCTTGGCTACATCTACTGGCGTCAGGGTCAATACCAAACAGCAGCTGAGACCTACGGACGCGGCGCACAAATCCCCGGCGCTCCGGCCTGGATGGAGGCGTTGAAAGCAAGAATGCTCGATGAGGGTGGCAGTCGGTCCACCGCACGTGAGATCTATACGCGCATGTACGAGCAATCAACCGAGGAACAAGTCAGAGAAATGGCGCGGAAGCATCTGATGCGGTTGGACTCCTTGGACCAACGCGACGGTCTGCAAAAGTTATTCGCAGCGTTTAAGACGCGAACTGGCAAGTGTCCTGATTCCTGGCGCGAACTGGAGCCCGTCTTTCGCGCTTTGCGCATCCAGTTGGACCAATCTGGAGCACCCCTCGATCCCTCAGGAGCTCCTTACGTCTTGAAAGCAGGCGCTTGCGAAGTCGAATTGGATCCGAAGAAGACCCAGGTTCCGTTGAAATGAAGATATGACTGTCATCGAGATCACAAACCTGACCAAAGATTACGAAGTGGGATTCTGGCGCAAACGGAAAGTACGCGCGCTTGATGGACTATCTCTCTCAGTCGACGGCGCACAGATCTTCGGATTCCTCGGAGCAAATGGCGCCGGCAAAACGACGACACTCAAGCTCCTCATGCGTTTGATCTTCCCCACGGAGGGTAGCGCGCGAATTCTCGGCCACGACATTGGTGACGTCCGCATGCATCAGCGCATCGGTTACCTGCCGGAAAATCCGTACTTCTATGATTACCTGACAGCGCGCGAGTTTCTCGAGTATTGCGCGGAGATCTTCGGTCTGGGTGTTGCTGAACGGAAGAAGCGTACCGCTGATCTGCTGGCTCGAGTCAGGCTCGACGAAAAACGCTGGGACACACAACTCCGAAAGTTTTCTAAAGGCATGTTGCAGCGAGTTGGGCTGGCCCAGTCACTTGTTAACGATCCAGAGATAGTTTTTCTCGACGAGCCGATGAGTGGTCTTGATCCGGTTGGGCGTCGTGAAGTTAGAGATTTGATCGCGTCACTGCGGGATGAGGGAAAGACTGTCTTCATGTGCTCTCACATACTTTCAGACATTGAAGTCCTTTGCGACCGCGTGGCGATTCTCAAGAACGGAAAACTCGCTCAGGTCGGATATCTCGATGAGCTGCGGCGAACGACGGAACGTCCAAATCGAATGGAAGTAATGGCGACCGGAACGGATGCTGAAACGTTGCGGCAGCACCTTCCTGAAACTAACATCGCCTCGAGCCCGAGAGGTCTGCGTATCGAAATATCCTCTGAGGATGAGATCGATCGGGTGCTGGTAGCGTTGAGAAAAGCGGGCGGTAAGATTGTTTCGGTACAGCCTGTGAAGCAGTCGCTGGAAGAGTTGTTTTTGGATTAGACCAGCTTTGCACGAAAGTCTGATTTCTCAGTGCAGTCGGCTTTGCCTCAAAAGTCAGAACCTGACTTGGACAGAGTCAGTACCACCTCGCGGTAGCGGGTGGGTGCATGCGCAGCAAACTTAGCAAATCGAGCGG
>Ga0209215_1000064_pt1 | contig 73748 bp, 61 predicted proteins | sample TexAe_OM2H0_M2_FD_187938 | JGI IMG/M metagenome (GOLD analysis project Ga0209215, IMG submission 187938) | Forest soil microbial communities from Davy Crockett National Forest, Groveton, Texas, USA - Texas A ecozone_OM2H0_M2 (SPAdes) (version 2) | ecosystem: Environmental > Terrestrial > Soil >... | reverse complement strand
ACCGGCTTGCGCGGAACGTTGCTCGTCACCACGAATGGCGGAGCCGATTGGAGGCACATCAAGAAACTGACCGACTTCCCATTGACCGGAGTTACTTTTACTACCGATAAGAAAGCGACAGCAGTCGGCTATCGAGGAACGATTCTCCAAACTGAGAACGGTGGCGAATCGTGGACCAGCAGAAACAGCCTCATCACGACTGACCTTTACGCCGTCTTCTTTACTGACGATTTGCACGGCTGGGCTGCCGGCGAAAGTGGGGTCGTATTGACGACCGGCGATGGCGGAGACATCTGGTTGCCGGTCAACGTGCGGACTGAACCACGGCTCGCCACACTTTATTTCTCCGACGAATCGGTTGGTTGGGCCGCCGGCGCGAATGGCCTCGTCGTACGTACCGACGATGGTGGACTGTCCTGGCAGAGACTGACTGAAGGCGGGCGCGACGATCTCGCAAACATTTACTTTATCGACAATTCACACGGTTGGGCGGTCGGCGAACGCGGCAAGATTCTCTTCACAAACAACGGTGGGAAGACCTGGACCATTCGACCGTCTGGCTCCACTGTGTCGTTGAATGCAATTAGTTTTGTGAGTGAGAAGTCAGGATGGGTAGTCGGTAACAAGGGCACCGTCCTTCATTCAATTAATGGCGGCGTCACGTGGGATCGGATTCCGGGTCCGGCGACTGAGGATCTGTTTGGAGTTTCATTTGTTTCGTCGACAGAAGGATGGGTCGTGGGTGCTCGCGGCGCCGTCTGGCATACAAAGGATGAGGGCGCGAACTGGCAGTTCCAACAAACCAATGTGCTCAACTGGCTTGAGGACGTCAAGTTTGTCGACTCGTTGCATGGCGTTGCAGTGGGCTCAGGTGGCGCGATCCTGCGCACGGAAGATGGCGGTGAGAATTGGAAACGTGTCGATCGCAACATCAAGGAATGGTTGTACGCCGTGGCCTTTGCCGACGCGCAGCGTGGTTATATCGTCGGTTCAAAGGGAATCATTCTGAGAACAGACGACGGCGGGTTGACGTGGAAGGATCTCGAAAGTGGCGTCAATGGGAATCTCTTTGGAGTGGCGCTCGCCGGTAGAAATGACGTCCTGGTTGTAGGGGAACAAGGGAATATCATTCACAGTAAAGACGCAGGACAGACCTGGGAAATACAACCGTCGATTACGAGTACGTCACTCTTCGCGATTGCTTATCGAGGCGGCACTAATATTTGGGTGGCTGGACGTGGTGGTGCGATTCTGCGACGAGTTGATCCGATAGCTACTGTGAGTCTTCCGGTTGGGAAGTTACCGCCTGCCCTGAGAGGTGGGCCACCGAAGTTGGATGCCGGTGAAGCGATTGATCTCAATGATATTCCGAAGGCAGTGCAGCCGAAAAAGCCCGTAAGACCATAGACAGGATTTACAAGATGTTTTCAGGATTTACATGTTGATCCTGAGAAATCCTGTTAATCCTGTCCAACTAACTCCTCGCAATCAAACGCGGATCGGGTGCTCTTTCGCGTACGAATAAGCGCTGTACGCTGAGACGAGGTGGAAGACCCACCCGAGCAGTCCCCCAGTCCATCCCCAGAAAAAGAGCGCACAGAACAACCAGATAATTCCCGCCAGAACACGACCGTTATAAATCTGGCCGGCTCCGGGAATAACCAAACTCAAGATTCCCGCTAAGACTGGATTGCGCATCGTATCAAGCTACCTCCACAGTGGAACCTCATACGACAAGCACAGGCGTTTAGTTCGTTTACCGTTCGCCATCAACGCGGCGCACGTCAACAATCTCGCCACGAAACGTCTTCAACATCTGCCGCACCACCGGACTGCTTTCCGCCATCTCGCGGAGGCGCTGCTTTTCCATCCGCTCCTCGTCCTCGCGGCTGAGTGGCTCACCTTCAGCGCTCGAATCCTTCACCACGATTCGAACGCCCATTTCCTTGCCGGTGACTTCCCGACATGCCTCGCGGACGAATTTATTGTTCTCAGGTCTGGAAAGCGTTTCGCGGAAGTGCCGAGCCTCGGGCGCAAACTCGATACAGAGTTCGTTCTCGTCGAACACGGTTGACTGGGCAGCCTCGAGTGCCGGTATCAGCAACATCCTGCGCTGTTTTTCTAAAACTGCCTTAACGCGCTCGATCATCGAAAGCTCCGTCGGAAGCGTCGTCGACGCGAAATCTTCTTCTACCGGCATTTCGAGCGCCGGGGAAACGGCGGTTGCTGCGAATGACGAACTTGCCGGACGTGAACTCGTAGGCGACCGCTCTGAGTTCGTTTTGGTTGAACTGCCTGAACTCCCGCTCGAACCCGACGGCGTGCGCGCCATTGATGGCGCATCATCGGAATTATTTTCAAGTGCGGCAAGACGCTGGAGGATCTCGTTGATACTCTCAACGCCACGCAACTCCATCAGCTTTACGATCCCGATTTCCAACTGATAGCGAGGCTGTGTTGCGGCGCGAAGTTTTGTTTCCGTCTCCGCGAGCGAATGGAAAAAGCGCACCAGATCCGATTCTGAAAACAACTCTGCCTGCCGCTTCAGTTCCTGCTGCTCACAAACGGCCGATTCGAGCAGTTCTTCGTTTCCGGAAACTTTGGTGACGAGCAGATCGCGGAAATGAGCGAGCAGGTCACGACAGAAATTGCGCAGATCGTGACCACGCATCACGATGTCGTCAACGGCCGCAATCGCTTCCGCTGGTTTATTGGCGGCAATGCTGTCGATTATTCGTTTGAGAATGTCGGCGCCCGCCACGCCGAGTGCCATTTCAACGTCATCTTTTGTGATCTTGTCGCCGGCGAAACTAATCACCTGGTCCAACGCGGATTGTGCGTCACGCATCGATCCTTCGCCGGTGCGTGCAATCTCGCGCAGGGCATCGTCAGGAATGGAGATCTTTTCTGATTTCGCGATCAGTTTCAGACGTTCGACGATCTTTGCAGTCGCAATAGTGCGAAATTCAAACTGCTGGCAGCGAGAAAGAATCGTTTCCGGAACCTTGTGACGTTCAGTCGTGGCCATAATGAAGACCACGCGCGGTGGAGGCTCTTCAAGCGTTTTCAGTAACGCGTTGAAGGCGGCTCCCGAAAGCATGTGGACTTCGTCAATGATAAAGACTTTGTAACGATCGCGAGCTGGTGCGATGCCGACGCTGGCAATGATGGCCTCGCGCACGTTGTCGACACCGGTATTTGACGCAGCATCGATTTCCTGTACGTCGATGGAACGGCTCTCAGTGATCTCGCGGCATGACGGACACTGATCCGGATCGTCAGAGCGACATGGAGTCGGTGTTGGTTGTTTTGCTTTATGGCAATTCAGGGCCTTCGCGAGCAGTCGGGCGCTGGTGGTTTTGCCAACGCCCCGAGCGCCCGAGAAGAGATACGCGTGATGGAGCCGCTGATGCTCGATGGCATTCCGAAGCGTGCGAGTTATTGGCTCCTGGCCTGTAACTTCGTCAAACGTTTGCGGGCGCCATTTGCGCGCGATTACCTGGTAGGCCATGGTGAGCGTTTCGTCTTTACCCTATGACTGTTGGTTCTTTGGGATTGAGTTTAGGCGTCGAAAACTTCTTGATGATTTTCCAAACAATAGTTGCGCTGCCGTCAGAATCAACTCTCACGACTCTAAACGCTACCAGCACGTCAGACGACAAATAATTAATCGAGCGCAGCACGTACGTCGCGTTTGATCTCATCGGAACACGACTATAGACGTGCGTCCCGTCGATCTCAGCGCCCTGGGCGAATTTTCGATACTCCACTCTCGCCACCTGTTCTTCCCTGGCGGCACGGTAAGAGCCGAGCGCATTAACCGCCTTGTTATCCGGAGCGACGTTTTCGATTTCAACGTCACCAATGTCCGTCAACATTCCGTAATCGGCGCCGGCAAAACCCACCTTAAACTGGTTGCGCTCCAGGCTCAGATCACTTCCGTAACCATACTCCTGTGTCTTTCGCACAAAGGAGTAGTAGGAGCCACCGCCTCGCATCTGAATCGTTTTCTTAATGCCTTTGTACATTGCGTCATTGTCTTTGTACATTACGTCATCGAATTTTTCTCGAGGCAATAACCGTATGATCCCGGTATTCGGAAGTTTCAAAAACTCCGCATACCGCATCAGGTCTTCTTCAGAAGGCGCGAGGTACAGTTTTTCTAGAGCGTCGGCTTCGGCGCGTTTGGCCCTAAGCTCTTTTAGAATTTCAGAGCGCGATTGAGATTGGGCAAAAGCGGCCAGTGAGGAGAGCAGAAAAGTGGTAAGGAACCCAGTGATGACAACGGTTCTTTTCATTGGATGAACCTCCTTTGGCCAGACCCCGGACTTTCCCGCAACACACGCTTCCGTTGCTACCGTTGCTCCGTTCCCGGCCTGGCGGGGTTCACAAGGCTAGCGTTGTGCGGAGCCCGGGATCTGAAAAATTGTCAAAAATCGGCGCTCTAATTAAATCTCTGTCTTGCGATGCGCGAACATCCGTAACAGTCCGTTGATAGCGAGATGCAACAACGCGTACGCGATTATCGCCACTACGATGGGAAGGAGCAAGGTATGCCCGCCATCGGTGCTTGGACTCGCCACAATCCCTCGAAACGGCTCGTAAAACGGATTGCTGACCGCAACTATGAAGCGCACGAAACCAGCAGTGCTGCGCGCGGCAAGTAAAGCCAGAAGAAATCGCATTCCGAGCAGCGCATAGATTACATAGAAGATGTAATCAACGATCTGCGATACTCGCGCGAGCCCGCGGGAACGCTGTACTTCCCGCTCCGTTTCAACGACCTCATTGACGGCCTTCGAACGAAAGTCACCGGCGACTTGATCTATTCGCTGCGACTCACCCGGCGCACTCTTTACCGCCGCACGTTCTCCAATTTCTGCCTGAACCTCGCCTTCAACCTGGCTCTTTACCGACTCGTGCTGCGCCGCGCGTCTTGCCTCTTCGATCGCTAACTTGTCGTCGTTCATCGATCTCCCCCAAAGTAAACAGAAATTTTGTCACCTGGGGGGCGTCGGGGAACTAGTTGAATTTCCAATTTGCCGATTCCAATTGCCGATTCCAATTGTCAATTGGAGTTGGTTCTTATCAAGCCAATTGGCAATCGGCAATCGAAAATTGGCAATTAACATGGCGGAGAGGGTGGGATTCGAACCCACGGAACGGTTTCCCGTTCACAGCATTTCCAGTGCTGCCAGTTCAACCACTCCTGCACCTCTCCAATATTGCCAATTTCCGATTTCCAACTGCCAATTTTAGTCGATACGCGTCGCTGTCTAAATTGGCAATCGGCAATCGCAAATCGGCAATTTTTAATGGCGGAGAGGGTGGGATTCGAACCCACGGTGGGCGTTAACCCACTCCGGTTTTCGAGACCGGTGCACTAATCCACTATGCGACCTCTCCTGGGTCTGTTTCAGTTCGTCTGCTCCGGAAAAATTCCTGCATGAGTGCGCGACATTCCGCTTCCAACACTCCGGAACTGATCCGAATCCGATGGTTCAGGAAATCCGTGTCACAGATGCGAAAGCGGCTAACGACGGCTCCTGCCCGCTCGTCCGGTGCGCCGTAGATCAAACGGCTTACGCGCGCCTGTATCAAAGCCCCTGCGCACATCGCACACGGTTCAATCGTCGAATATACAGCAACGCCATTGAGCCTGTAATTTCCGAGCTTACTGGCGGCCTCGCGAAGAGCAACGATTTCAGCGTGGGCTGTCGGATCGCAGTCGGTACGCGTGCGGTTTCCGGAAAGAGCAACGAGTTTATTTTCACTAACGATGCAAGTACCAATCGGCACTTCGCCATTCGCCTGCGCTTCACGAGCAGCGGCCAACGCCTGCCGCATCCATTGCTCGTCAAACTCTGATTCCACCGAGCGGCCACTATAGGGTGCGCGTGGAAACAGTGTCAAGGAAGCCACCAAAGACAGAAAGAGTAGCCACAAAAAGGTACAAAAAGCACAAAACAGTAAGACGGAATAGAACGGGCACGAATCTAAGGATCATGAGCGCACGCGAAGGCGTGATCGGCTTTTCCTGGGCAATGTTTATCGCGGGTGTCCCTTCTACCGTCGTCAGTCAATGGAAAGTTGAATCCGCGTCCACGCGTGAACAGAATTAAATCCGAGGTGAGTTAAAGAATCCTGCTCTCGTTTTTCTTTCTTGTGCTTTTTGTGCCTTTTTGTGGCATTATCGGTTTCTGGGGTTCCGCGACCCAGTCTGGCCATCGCGCTCCGTCAGTTCCCATGTCCACCGAAGCAAGTCAAAGAGGAAGTGGTCCATTAACGTCAGATAGGGTTACCGGCAGGCTTAGACCGCCACCGCCCGCTGAACCTCTGTCAGATGCGTCTGCGTCGACGCCGGCCAACCTCATGCGCCGGATGACACCAGCGGAATTCAACACCGCGATGATCCACTTCTATCGCGGCGAAGTGCAGCGGTCAAACACCTGGCGCAATCGACTCGACACAACCACAAACTGGGCCGTCATCACTGCCGGCGCAACACTCTCATTTGTGTTCAGTTCGCCCAACAATCCCCATTTTGTGATTCCGATCAATTCGATCCTCGTTGCGATTTTTCTGTTGATGGAAGCGCGCCGGTATCGTTATTACGAGATCTGGTCGAGTCGCGTCCGAATTCTCGAGACAGGCTACTTCGCACAAATGCTGATGCCGGAAAACAGACCGGCCGACGAAGCTTGGGCTGAACACCTGGCGGCCGACCTTACCACGCCCCATTTCACAATCACCGAGTGGGAAGCTGTCGGGCGTCGTTTGCGCCGCAACTATCTCTGGATCTTTGCCCTGCTCGCGTTGAGTTGGAATTTGAAGGTTTATCTTTCGCCGCTGCCGGCGCGCGATTTCAATGTCTTCATCGATCGCGCGACAGTTGGAGTCGTTCCTGGTTGGATCGTGTTCGTGCTTGGCATCGTGTTCAATGCAGCCGTGTTTGTCTTCGCGATCGGTACGCTCAGACTGCGCGAGGCAACAGGCGAGGTGTTGCCGCAGCATGAGTTTTCATTGCATCCGATAAAAAGAATGACAAGCTGGACAGCGGCAACTACACGACGCACTACGGTCCGCGCCAAGCGTGCGCGCCAACGTGTTCGCAGTCGTGAAGTAACATCGGAATTCAAAAAGATCGACGTTTCTGAAACACCGGATAAGAGGGCCAGCGTCAGTTAACTCCGATTGATTGGCCACAGGTTTCGCGGATTACACAGATCGATGTGGATCCGTGTAATCTGTGGCTGATTCATATGCTCGAACTCAACGGCCAACAACTAACTCTCCAGCAAATCGTCGACGTTGCTCAGGGGCGGGAACAGGTTGTTCTCGCAGCCGAGGCGCGTCTTCGCGTTGAAAAAGCATGTCAAGTTGTGCAGAACATCGTTGACGAAGGTCGCACCGTCTACGGTGTCAACACTGGATTCGGCAAACTTTCAGACGTCAGTATCGATCGAGCCGACTTGATTCAGTTGCAGTTGAATCTGGTCCGGAGTCATTCCTGTGGATTGGGTGAGCCGTTGTCGGAAGCCGAAGCACGCGCGATGTTGTTGTTGCGTGCGAATGTTCTTGCGGCCGGCTTTAGCGGCGCCCGACCGCTGGTGATCGACACGCTCGTCGCGATGCTCGAAAAGGGCGTTACGCCTGTGATTCCCGAAAAGGGAAGCGTCGGCGCGAGTGGTGATCTTGCGCCACTTGCTCATCTTGCGCTCGCAGCTATCGGCGAAGGAGAAGTTTTTTATAAAGGGGAACGGTTGGCTGCGGCCGTCGCTCTCGAGCGCGCACAAATTGCGCCGTTAAAGTTGCAAGTGAAGGAGGGCCTTGCGCTTCTCAACGGAACGCAGGCGATGGGTGCGGTTGGGGCACTTGCGCTTGGTCGCGCTAAAAAAATTATTCACTTCGCGGATGTCGCCGGTGCAATGACCCTGGAGGGATTGAAGGGCACCCCTGTCGCTTTTGATGAACGCATTCATGCGGCGCGCCCGCATCCTGGACAGTTAGCAGTTGCTGCGCATTTGAGAGAGTTACTGCAGGAAAGCGAGATTCGGAAGTCGCATCTGGATAACGATCCACGCGTGCAGGATGCCTACAGTTTGCGTTGCATGCCGCAGGTGCATGGTGCGGTTCGTACGGCATTGGATCACGCAGTGCACGTCGTTGAGATCGAAAGCGGTAGTGCTACTGACAATCCGCTCGTGTTTTCGGAGACCGGTGAAGTGTTGTCTGGTGGAAACTTCCACGGCGCGCCGCTCGCGCTGGTTTTTGACTATGCCGCAATCGCTTTGACAGACTTGATGAGTATCACAGAACGTCGCATCGACCGCCTCGTAAATCCGGACTCAAACGAAGGCCTGCCGCCGTTTTTGACGTCGCAGCCAGGCATTTCTTCCGGATTCATGATGCTGCAAGTCACCGCCGTCGCGCTTTTGAATGAAGCAAAGGTGCTGGCTCACCCGGCCAGCATCGACAACGTCCCAACCGATGGCGGCAAGGAAGATCACGTGTCGATGGGCATGACGGCGGCGACGAAGTTGCGCGGGATTGTAGAGCTGGCAGAGCTGGCGACGGCGATTGAGTTACTGACCGCGGCGCAGGCTTTGGAGTATCGCCCGCAGGAACCCGGACGGGGCGTCAAGCAGGCATACGACGTTGTGCGTAGGCTGGTAGCACCTCTGACGGATGATCGAGTCATGGCGCATGATATTAATCAAGTCAGAGCGGCAATCATTCGTGGTGATTTTGATTCGTTATCCACAGATTAAATAGATTAGGAGCTCATATGGCGAACGGAATGGACGACCGTCGAAAAGGTATGGAAGAAGAATACTTCCATCGTAAGAACCAGGAGGCTATTGAGAAACTGCGCGCGAAGATGAAGGTTGCCGCAGAGGCCAAGGCGGCCGGTACATCTTCAATGAAGTGTCCGCGTTGTGACGGCACTTTGAAAGAAAGCAAGTTTGAGGAAGTGCTTATCGACACCTGCGACAAGTGTGGCGGCGTTTGGCTCGATTCAGGTGAGCTGGAACAGGTGACGAAGAAAGACACTGGCGGTTGGTTCAGCCGGTACTGGTTCTCCGAAGCGTAAAGACGATGGATCACCGTGTAATCCACGCACCCCGCGGCCCGCAGTTAAGCTGCAAAGGTTGGCATCAGGAAGCAGCACTTCGTTGCCTGATGAACAACCTCGATCCCGACGTCGCCGAGCGCCCTGACGATCTAATCGTCTACGGTGGCGCCGGCAAAGCGGCACGCAACTGGGCCGCCTTCGACGCGATCGTGCGCGAATTGCGCGCCCTCGAGAATGACGAAACGTTGTTGGTCCAGTCGGGCAAACCCGTGGCCGTCTTTCGCACTCACGAACACGCACCACGAGTTTTGATCGCGAACTCGAATCTGGTGGGCGCCTGGGCCAACTGGGAACACTTCCACGAACTCGAACGTCGTGGTCTGATGATGTACGGGCAGATGACTGCCGGCAGCTGGATCTACATCGGCACGCAGGGGATCGTTCAGGGGACGTTTGAAACGTTTGCCGCTATGGCTGACAGACAGTTTGGCGGCGATCTTTCAGGAAAGCTCATCGTGTCAGGTGGTATGGGGGGCATGGGCGGCGCTCAACCCCTGGCAGCGACGTTAAACGGCGCTGTATTTCTCGGCATCGACGTCGATCCAGAGCGCATCGAGCGACGCGTTCGTACCGGCTACTGCGATCGTGTTGTCATGACGCTTGATGAAGCGCTCGACATTTGTGAAGACGCGCGCGAACAGAAACGCGCGATCTCGGTTGGGCTGGTTGGCAATTGCGCGGAGATCCTGCCTGAACTGGTTCGGCGTGGTGTCCACGTCGATGCAGTTACAGATCAAACAAGCGCACACGATCCTTTGAATGGTTACGTGCCTGCGGGGCTGTCGCTTGATGATGCGGCTGAGCTTCGTGCGAACGACCCGGCGGTGTACGTTGAGAAGTCGCGTGGTTCGATGGCGCAGCACGTTGAAGCTATGCTGGCGTTAAAGCGTGCGGGAGCAGTAGCGTTTGACTACGGCAACAACATTCGCAAGCAGGCGTTTGATGCGGGATGCACCGATGCGTTCGAGATACCGGGCTTTGTTCCCGAATACATTCGACCGCTTTTCTGCGAAGGCAAAGGACCGTTTCGATGGGTGGCGTTGTCGGGAGATCCGGAAGACATTCGCAAAACGGACGATCTGGCACTCGAGATGTTTCCTGACGATCGCACGTTGAATCGTTGGCTGCGTCTGGCGCGCGATCGCGTGCATTTCCAGGGATTGCCGGCGCGCATTTGCTGGCTTGGTTACGGCGAACGGGCTGAGATGGGGGAGGCGATCAACGATCTCGTCAAGCGAGGGGATCTGAAAGCGCCGATTGCAATCGGTCGGGATCATCTCGATACGGGATCAGTGGCATCGCCGTTTCGCGAAACCGAAGCGATGAAAGACGGATCGGACGCGGTTGCTGATTGGCCCATCCTGAATGCCTTGCTCAACACGGCGAGTGGCGCGAGTTGGGTTTCATTTCATCATGGTGGCGGTGTCGGGATTGGGTATTCGTTGCATGCCGGTCAAGTGTCTGTAGCTGATGGGACTAATGAAGCGGCGAAGCGATTGAATCGTGTGTTGACGAACGATCCGGGCTTGGGCGTCGCAAGGCACGTCGATGCGGGCTACGAAGAGGCTGAGGAAACTGCGCGCGCGAATGGAATTAACGTTCCTTTGCTCAACGATTAAGTGTCTAACCTATCTCTGCAAACCAGCTAGTCGAGTTTTCATAAGGAGCCTTATTGCTTAACTTTGCGATCGACGTCGCCCGTGAGGCCGGCAATTTGCTGGTCCAACGTTTAGGATCAGCGAAGGTTAGTACCAAGGGGGATATTAATCTTGTTACCGAAGCTGACATCGCCGCTGAAAATCTGATCATCGAGCGGATTCGTTCCTACTATCCTCAACACGGAATTCTTGCGGAGGAATCAGGTGAAGCAGTTTTGGTTGGTGGGAAACGCAGCGAGTGGAAATGGATCATCGATCCACTGGACGGCACGACAAACTACGCGCATGGATATCCGTGCTTCTGTGTTTCGATAGCGCTGGAGCGATCGGGAGTGCTCGAAGTTGGCGTTGTTTACGATCCGATGCGGAATGAAATGTTCGCCGCCGAACGTGGCCAGGGTGCGACCCTCAATGATCGAAAGATCCGTGTTTCGTTTGTGGAGGAGTTGAGTCAGGCGATGTTGTGCACGGGTTTTCCGTACAACGTTCGCGAGCGTCCGGACTTCGCGCGCGGTTTTACGAATTTCACGATGAACGCGCAGGCGGTAAGACGTGATGGCTCGGCAGCGCTCGATCTGGCGTATGTTGCATGTGGTCGTTTCGATGGGTTCTGGGAAGACGGTCTGAGCCCGTGGGACGTGGCCGCAGGCGCGTTATTGATCTCCGAAGCCCGCGGCAAGATCACGAATTTCAAAGACGAGCCAGTGGATATTTACAACGAGCAGATCCTGGCGAGCAACGGGCTGATACACGAATCGATGATGCAGGTGCTCAGAAGTATTTAGCCGCGGATTTACGCGGATAAACGCTGATCTGCGTTCATCTGCGTGAATTCGCGGCCAATATGTTTTAGAGAGCCGAAGCGATCACGTGTGCTAACCGTTCGCTTTCGCGTCGTGCGCAGGCCCGGGTTTCTTCGTTTGGTGACTGTTCGGCGTGGATTAGCGGGTGATAGGTCACCACGACCTTCCCGGTCCTGGGAAAACGCCAGCCCCTGGGCCACACATGATTTCCACCTTTAATCGTCACCGGCAGTATCGGTACCTCTGCTTCCAACGCCAGCCGCACGGCTCCTGCTTTAAACCGCTCCAGCGATCCACTCATCGTGCTACGTGCGCCTTCGGGAAAGATCACCACTGCGCCTCCGTTACGCAGCCACTGTAAAGAACTTCGAATCGCCGCCGGATCACTTCCTTCGAGCGCGAGAGGCCACGCTCCAAACCACGTCAGACACCGACCAACGACGGGCCAGCGAAACGCCGCACTCCACGCTAAATAACGTGTTGGTCGCTTGATCGGAACGGAGAGCCAGAACGGATCGATATACGTTTGATGATTTGCCGCGATAATCACGCCACCATACTTCGGCACATTCTCAACGCCGCGATACTCAATCTTCCAAAGCACTCGACTCACGGCGCCGACGACGGGTCTGATCGTTTCGAGCAGCCACTGCGGCAACGTTGAACGCTCTGGTGACGCGCGCGGATCCTCTCGTTTGGCCTGTGCTGTGCCGTTATCACTCAATGGTTTAGCTCACGCGCGTTTATCTTACAACGGCCATTCCCTATCTATGAACTCAACGTGAATCCGTGGAATCCCGTCTGCGCCGGTGCTTCGCGATCGAATCGCTGCGTGAGCCGTGATGCCATACTGATCGCTGGTTAAGCGAATGAAACGTCCCTGAGGTATCTCCAGCGTAGTGAAAATCGTCGCGCCTCTGGCGCTGATGTCTTCTGTCACCGTGTATTCGCTCGCAGCCACTTCACCGTTGGCATCCACGAGTTCCAACCGGATATCGACCGCGATATTATGACGTGTGTGGACACGTTGATCCGCAGAAGGAAGTGGCTTCAAAACATCATCAGGAGCTGCGAGCGCCTGAAAAGCGGAGGTTGAGATGTCGTAACGCTTCCACGGCTCCTTTTCGAAACTTGCGGGAGGACGCTTTCCGATAAACGCCACACCGATATTAAACGTAGTGCTGGCGACAGCGGCCACTGCTTTCATGTATCTCACGACGGCCCAGATCCGGTATTGATCTTCAACGTGATCGAACACTCGCAACTGGCGCGGCATTGGGATCGTCATGTGTATCAGCCGGCCTTTTTCGGTCGGACGCTTGAGAGGAAAACCAGCTCCGAAAGGAGTCACGTTTGTGAGCCTGGTCATCTCCGTCCATTCAAAATCGGGTGTTTCGCGGACCTGTACGCGCACCGGCAGATGCAGTGCCAATCGCTCACGAATTCGTTTCCAGTTTCGCTCTTCACTCATGGGAGCCGACTGGGGTGTGGACCCGTCACTAAAAAGGTCGGGAGTGGTTGCACGAAGCTATTGATTCTATTGGAGTTTACGTCAATTTCCGTGTTTGCAAAAAGCCTCAAAAAAGGCTAAAATACGGCTACTTTGATCGTGATGTTTCACCCGTTTTCCTGCCCCGAAAAAGCGCCAAACTCAAGCTCGGTATCTCTTCAACAGGGGGCCAAACGTGTGGCGGATTGTACTTGGAAAGGCTATTAGATGGAAACAACTTCTGAACGCAATCATATAAACATCGAAGACGAGATGCGGCGCTCGTATCTCGACTACGCGATGTCTGTAATCATCGGCCGCGCGTTGCCGGATATTCGCGACGGAATGAAACCCGTGCACCGGCGCGTCTTGTGGGCCATGCATGAACTCGGCAACACTTACAACAAACCCTACAAGAAGAGTGCACGTATCGTCGGCGACGTTATCGGTAAATATCATCCGCACGGCGATATGCCTGTCTACGACACGATCGTACGTCTGGCGCAGGATTTTTCTATGCGCTATCCGCTCGTTGATGGTCAGGGAAATTTTGGATCGGTCGACGGCGACGCAGCGGCAGCAATGCGTTACACCGAGATACGCATGGCGCGTTTGACGAATGAAGTGCTCGCCGATATCGAAAAAGAGACCGTTGATTTTCAACCAAACTACGACGAGTCACTCAGTGAGCCGACAGTTTTGCCGACGCGGCTTCCGAATTTGCTTATCAACGGTTCTGACGGAATCGCGGTCGGTATGGCGACCAAGATTCCGCCACATAATCTAACTGAAATAGTCGACGCGACGCTTGCATTGTTGAAGGATCCTGAAGTTACGGTTCAGGACCTCACGAAGATCGTGACTGGTCCTGATTTTCCAACCGGCGGATTTATTTACGGCCGCGAGGAGATCAGAAAGTCGTACGAAGAAGGTCGCGGTGTTTTGCAGTTACGAGCGCGTGCCGGCATCGATCGTATCGGTCGTGGCGCCCAGGAACGCGATGCGATCGTTATCACTGAGATTCCTTTTCAGGTCAACAAGGCTCGTCTGCTCGAGCGCATCGCCGAACTGATTAACGAAAAGAAGATCGACGGCATTTCCGACCTGCGTGACGAGTCAGACCGCACTGGCATGCGTATCGTAGTTGAGCTCAAGCGCGATGCAGTGCCGCAAGTGGTGCTCAACAAACTTTACAAGTTGACTCCGATGCAGTCTTCGTTCGGCGTCATAAATCTTGCGATCGTTAACGGCCAGCCTCGAGTGCTGAATCTCAAGCAGATGCTCGAAGCGTTTGTCGAGTTTCGTCGTGAAGTAGTGCGTAAACGCACCGAATACGAGCTTCGCAAGGCAAAGGCTCGCGCGCACATACTCGAAGGACTTACAAAAGCCATCGATGCACTCGATGCGATCGTCTTTCTCATTCGTAACTCACGCTCAGTCGACGAAGCACGACTATGGCTCCAGGGCGACTTGAAAACCACGAGTGAGATTAAGTCGTGGAAAGGCATTGGGTCAGACGTTCAGATCAAGACTCATCTCGCCCGGTTGCAGAAGACAATGTCGAGTCTTGCGTTTTCAGAGATCCAGGCGCAGGCAGTTCTCGACCTCCAACTGCGACGACTCTCAGCCCTCGAACGCCAGAAGATCACCGACGAATACGAACAGATCATCAAACTGATCGCGGAGCTTGAAGAGATTCTCGCGAATGAAAGATCTCTGCGACGCGTGATCTCGAAAGAGCTCGAAGAGGTTAAGAAGGATTTTGGTGACGGGCGTCGCACGGAGATCGTCGATGAAGGCGTCGAGCTCTCAATCGAGGATCTGATTGCTGATGAAGACGTGGCGATCACGGTCACCAACAGTGGTTACATCAAGCGCACTCCCATCACGACGTATTCGCGCCAGGGGCGCGGTGGTAAAGGTCGCTTTGGCGCCGCCGCAAAGAATGGCGATTTCGTCGAGCATCTCTTCATTGCTTCAACGCACGCTTATCTGATGATCTTCACTGACGATGGTATGGTCTATAAGTTGAAGGTCCACGAGGTGCCCGACGCGGCCGCTTCAGCACGCGGCAAGGCAGTCGTGAATCTCATCAACATACCTTCCGATCGCAGGCTGGCGGGCGTCGTTCCCGTGCGCGAGTTTGCGGAAGGGCGTTACGTCGTGATGGTCACGCGCAAAGGCGTGATCAAGAAGACGTCGCTCGCTGATTTCCAGAACATCAGGACTAACGGCATCATCGCGATCAATGTCGACGAAGGCGATCGGTTACTCGACGTTGTTTTGACTGACGGATCGAAACGAATCTTCATCGCGACACACGATGGCGTAGCGATTCGCTTTGACGAGAAGAATGTACGGCCGATGGGACGCGCGACGCGTGGTATGCGTGGCATCGATCTGCGTCAGGACGACTTCGTCGTTTCGGTTTGCCCGGTTTCAGCGGAAGACAAAGAGAGAATGTTATCCGTTTCCGAACAGGGTTACGGCAAGCAAACTCCGATCACGACTTACCGGCTCCAGTCGCGCGGTGGTAAAGGCGTCATCAACATGAAGACGACCGAGAAGACTGGCAAGGTCGTCGCAGTGTTCCCGGTCGAAGACGAGTCGGAAATCATGATCATCACGCAACAGGGTAAGTTGATCCGGCTGGAAGCGGCTGACATCCGCAAGACTGGCCGCAGCGCCCAGGGTGTGCGTCTGATCAAGACCGATGCAGGAGACAAAGTCACCAGCGCCTCTCTCGTAGAAGCCGCCGCTGACGAAGTGACTGAAGAAACACCCAGTTAGTTAAGCCGCAGATTTACGCGGATGAACGCTGATCTGCGTTTATCCGCCATCTGCGGCCCCAACCCATTCTTCTTCCCCACCTTCGAAGACTTCTTTCTTCCAGATAGGAACGGTGCGTTTGAGTTCTTTGATGGCCCATTCACAGGCCTGAAAGGCGGCCTGACGATGGGGTGCACTGGCGGCGATGACGACACTCGTTTCACCAATCTCCAGTCGTCCGGTGCGATGCACGATGCCAAGGTGAGCGATCTCGAATCGTTTGTGAGCTTCAGCGCCAAGCCGCTGCATTTCAGTTAATGCCATCGAGTCGAACGCTTCGTAAACGAGATAAAGCGTGTGTTTCCCTTTGGTCCACTCGCGCGCGTAGCCATCGAGTGTGACGGTTGCGCCGCATTCAGGAAGTACAACGCGCCGTGCCACCTGGCCCACATCAATTGGCTCTGTAGTGATCTCAAAAAAATCGTAAGGACAGCGATAGTCGCAACTCCCGCCACTGACCGGCGGAAACACCGCGAGCTCGTCATTCTCTTTCAGAAGCGTATCCGGCGTGGCGTATTCCTGATTCACTGCAAACAGCAGTGAGCGTCCAAAACGTTCGAGCTGAGAGAAGTTTGCGACCAGCTTCTGAAAAGCACTCGAAACTGTCGCCGGCGCATCGAGTGAAAGATCAAGCTGATTGGAATCAACAACGTCTCGCGCGGCGCCGAAAAATAACACGCGAATACTGACTTGGGACGGGCGACTCGTCATTCAATCTCAATCCTTCGGCCGCTGTGTCCGTTGCTCTTGGCTAACTCGTGGATGCGGGCTCGTTCTTCGTAACCCTTCACGGCGATGTTCAACATTCCTCGCAGTCGTTCCAAACGTTCGGAAGTTGATCGAAGCTCGAGTAGTTCCTGTTTAACTTCGGCGTCGATCTCCATCGCCGCTGCGACGAGAAACGAGAGCCGCTGCGGCTCGGTGTTCGAGATGTCGGGCAGCACCGCCCGCTCGTCGTTGATAGTGCGTACAGCTTGCGCAATGCGAGTGAATGTCTCAGCTACCTCTCGGGCCGGTGCAACGAGTAATTCCTCTTCTTCTTCGTAGTCTTCAAAGTAATTAACCTGAGTCACCAGATACGGATCACCGCGTTCGATGTACGACTCGATTTGGTACCGAATCACGCCGAGTGTCAGGATGTTTGAACGTCCATCCGGGAGGCTTTGCGTCTCCGTGACTTCGGCGACGCAACCGACATGGCCGGCCGGTGGAACTTCAGAACTGGAGATGGTTGGATCGAAGTAAGCAAGGCCAAAAAGATTATTGGCCACGCGGATGTCGCTGAGCATTTTCCTGTACCGTGGCTCGAAGATGTGCAGCGGTAAAGGCACGCCGGGGAACAACACGACCGGCAGGGGAAAGAGTGGAAGCTCACGCATTCCACGCACTTTGTCGCTGGCTTCGCTCATTGTTGTGCGAGGGATTATGGCAGAGAGGCGAGGAGAAGTCATTGACTATACTTCTTCTTTGTGCAACCTCTGTGTTCTTTGTGTCTCTGTGGTTGTTATATCTCACCTTTCCATAACCACGGAGACACAGAGCACACAGAGGTTACACAGAGAAACAAAAAATTAGGCCCCCGCGTTCGTGTTGGGCAACGGCAGCGGGGGCCATCGAGCACACCGTCCGATGAAGAGGGTTTCATCTACGGTGCTGTTACGGACGCCAAAGGGAGCGACGTCCGGATCTTTTTTCAAAGAATGTGAGCAAACAATTCGAGCCGGTGAACAGGGCTCAGCTTGCAAATACTCGCGAGCATGTCCTGAATCTCAAACGGCTTGGCGAAAAATCCATCCGCGCCAGCGGCGAAACAAGCACGTCGTGTTTCTGTCGTGCTGTTCGAACTCATGATCAAAACTCTCGAATTCGACAGGTGACCCTTGATGTATTCCAGCAGTCGCAGACCGCTGGCGGTCGAATCTTTTTCCGGGGGCATTTGCAAGTCCAATATCGTTATATCGGGTTTGTAAAAAGTGGCCCGCCGAATCGCAGTCTGCAAGTCGTTAGCCGTCACCACGTCGTACTCATCACACAGGCTCCAGTAGAGCTGTTGTGTGATTTGGGAGTCGTCATCAACTATCAAAATCCTGGGCTTCATCGTTTCTCCTCAGGTGCAAAGGCTGTACCGCGACTCGCTTAATCTACGAGTGGCGGAAACAAAGCAGATTGGGGTTTTGCAGGGAATTTTGCGTGTCCACCATTGGAAACACTGGCGTCCTCAATAGTAGACAATTTAGCGGCTAAATCTGTGGTTTATCGAGGCGGCTTAATGGGCTTCGGAGGTGGTGGCGGCTCGTCTTCGTCTTCACCGACTTCATCGACGACCTTCAGCTCGGCGCCAAACTTCTGGTAGCCACGGAACTTAATGTCGTTCCGGCTTTGCAGCACGAACTTTGGATTCACGGTCGTGAGCAGGATTTCGGAACGCGTCGGTAGAAGATACTTGCGCTCGTTAATCGAGACCCAGTCGTAATCGATCAAGCTGCTGGCAGCGGTGATCGGAAAATCGGGCGGAATCTCGGACGCAATCTGCTCAAACCGCACGACACGGTCCATCTCGCGATCGATCCAAAGCCGGCCACGCGACCCAACAGTCGCGCGAGCGCCGGTGTCCGCGAGACTCAACGTCAGTTGGGAATTGTCTTTCTTTACGGTGTACTCGTAGACGACTGTCCTTTTCCCGAGAATGACATCTGTATCGACCATCCGGAATTCGGTCTTCGATTCCGGCTTGAAAATGTCTGCCTGCGCTGAGATGTATTCCACCCCACTCGACGATGCGCCCTTCGGTGCATACTTGCTGTAGTCGCGGCTGGCTTCGACTTCCGGACCAGCAGGCATTCCATTCACCGTCAGAACTTTGTACTCCTCGCCGACGTTTGCGCGATAACCGACGGCGATCGTGAGATTGTCCTGCGAAATCCAGTTGGCTGTGTTTCCGTACGCAACGGAGCGCTTGATGATCTGTTTAACGAGGAAGTCGGGCATTGCATTGGCGGCGGCGAGCGTAACGTTGCGTGTACGTTCGAGCAGCTCTCGTCCTTCAGTTTCCGAAGGCAGCGCTGACGCGGTTGGGTTCACGCGTCTCCGCTCGGCTTCTTCGAGTGTGCGTCGCAGCAGCGAATCGTTACCACTTTTTGTGGCGACGAGCGACCGCATGCCGTCGGTCAAGGGAAAACCGATGCCGCGCGTTCGAAGCTGTTCCAGCAGTTCGTCGCGAACCTCGGGCTTACGCTGTAGTTGGTAGAGCAGGCCAACGACTTCCTGGCTTGTGAGCGGCTTTTCGTTTTGCGCCGCAAGCGGGACACACGAGGCCGAAATAATAATTGCTAAAAGGAGTCTATTAATGCGGAGCATTGCACCTTCCGATGGACTTTCACTGAAAGCGGTTGCCTTGCATCCGCGTAAATCCGTGAAGATCTGTGGCAAAAATTACGTACAAAGTTGCTGGATGGATTGTCTCAGAATCTCGGCGCAGCGCTCAAGTTCATCGACGGGCACGAATTCGCCGGTCCGGTGAGCCTCGCGAATGTCGCCCGGACCGATTACGACCGCTTCACTACCCAAAAGCATCATTTGAGCGCCTTCGGTTCCAAACGCCACTGTGCCGGACTCGTTGCCGGACGCCTGCTCCAGAAGTTTGATCAAAGGCGAATCAGGGGACGTTTCAAAGCCCGTGTCCTGGCGATTTGCGTCGACTTCACACTGAAAGTCGGGATCGGTTTTGGTTTCTTCTTCAATCGCGGCTCGAAAGAGGTTGAGCAGATGATCGGAAGACTGCGTCGGTATTGGTCGCCATTCGAGTGTGAAACGACATTCACCCGCAAGTACGTTTTTGGCGGAACCACCGTGGATCAGACCGATGTTCAGAGTCGTGAACGGCGGATCGAACCCTGGATGGCTGTCTTCTTTGAGTTCATTTGCGATCGATTCCAGCCGGTTGATCAGGCGTGCTGCACGGAAGACGGCTGATGCACCGAGGGCGGGATATGCGCTGTGCGCTTCGCGACCTTTCACAATCACTTCGGCGAGCGAATAACCTTTGCCGGCGCGAATCGGTTTGAGTGAGGTGGGTTCGCCTACGATGCTGTAACGAATTCGTAGTGGCTTCATCTGAACCAGTTGCTTTGCGCCGCGAAGACCTATTTCTTCATCCGCAGTGAAGATTAGTGCCAGTGGTTTAGTTGGCTTGACGTTTTCAAGTGCGGTCAGTGCGGCGGCGATGAATGCTTTCGTGTCACATGAGCCACGTCCGTAGAGTTTGCCGTCTCGTTCAGTGAGGTTTGTCGCTTCGGACCAATTTGGATCGTAAGGGACGGTGTCGGTGTGCCCGACTAAAGCAAGCTCTACTTCTTTGACATCGCTCGTCAGTGCAATCAAATTGATCTTTTCGATTCCATGCTCATCTCTATACGGAAAACGTTTAGTAATAAGTCGCAGCGCTTCGCAGCGTCGTTCGAGATACTCGACGATCTCCACATTCGATCGTGACGAAACCGAATCAATCCGTACCAAATCCGCGAGAGTCTCTTTAATCATTCGTGTAATCCGTGACCCACGATCGGCTTCCCTGCTACCACCACATCACGAACTGCTGTTCGCGAAAGTGAAAAGACAATGTTTGCAAGTAGATCTTCAACCGCGCATTCAGCAATCGAGTGATCATCCAGATCGACTGTGAAGAAATCCGCCGGCGCGCCGGTTTCGAGTTTACCCCCATCAAACCCAATACTCGCTGCTCCGTTGATCGTTGCGCAGTCGAACAACCGTCGCGCGAGTGCCGCACTTGAAGTGTCATCGGCTGGAGCCAGTACGTTGCGCCCTGTCTTTTGCAGGCGCAGGTGATATTCGAGTTCCCGCGCGTCTTCCAACAGATCGATCTGAATTTGACTGTCGCTGCCGAGCGCGACTCGCACACCCGCGTCAAAATACGAATCAACCGGCACCACACCATCGCCGAGATTTCGTTCAGTGGTCGGACACGCACACACGAGAGCGCCGGAACGCGCCATTCCGGCGATTGCTTTCGGAGTTACATGAATCGCGTGGACCGCAGTGAATCGTTTGCTGAGCAGTCCTTCGGTGTCGAGCAGTGCCACTGGCGAGCGCCCATGCTCCTCAATACATGCACTCACTTCAGCGGGCTGCTCGGCGACGTGCATGTGGACCGGAAGATCTCGAGCTTTTGCGAAAGCGACGACCGTTTTAAGGTAATCGAGTGGCACGGCGCGCACGCTGTGAGGCGCCACGCCGGCCCATGCCATGCCATCTTTCAATTCCGGTGCGCTGATGAGTTGTTCCAGGTGCGTTAGATAAGTGTCAGGAGAGGGTTCAATGAAACGAATCTGTTGTGGGTTGGGTTCAGTTTCAAAACCCGCGCGTGCATAAGCGACGCGCAGGAGTGCGATACGAATGCCGACGTCGCGGGCGGCGCGGATTACTTCACGAGCGAGCAGATTTGGATCGTCGTAAGGAGAACCGTCGGGCGCGTGATGGATGTAGTGAAACTCTCCGACCGCAGTGATGCCCGTGTGAGCCATCTCAAGGAATGCCATCCGTGATGCTGCATAGATCTCTTCCGGGCCGAGTCGATTCGCGGCAGCGTACATCTGCTCGCGCCAGGTCCAGAAACTGTCGGTTGTATGTTGCGAGCGATGTTCCGTCCGACCCCGAATGACACGCTGAAATGCGTGTGAGTGCGCGTTTATCATGCCGGGCAGCAAGGCTCGGCGTCGCAGGCGAATCGCGTCGGGGGCTTTCGCCGCTTCGACGATCTCGACAATCTTGCCGTTATCACACACGAGTGCCCGATCAGACTCGAAGCGTCCGTTCGCGTAGATGAGATCTGGTAACCAGGATTTAGCGGGCATGATTTCCGAGAGTTAGGTCTAAAACTACGTTTTGATCGCGAGCACCTCACGAGCAGCAGTGCGATCGCCGGTACAACTGATCCGCCGTGGCGCATCGAGGTACCTCAACTTGAAACCTAAACTTTCATACAGCTCAATAATCCGTGGCGTCGCCTGATTTGAAATCACCACTGGTCCAGGATGTGCCGCCAGTCGCTTCGCCGTGCGCACCTGGTCCTTCCACGAAAAACCGCCGGCGCTGTATGTCGTGAACTCTACATCATATGGCGGATCGGCATAGACAAAATCTTTCGGGCGCAAATCAAGCGTCTCAATGTCCTGATTACTGAACTCCCACTGCTTGAAGACGTCCGCATACTGCGAAAAATCTCTCGCGTAATTGATGGCTTTATAGGTTCCGAACGGCACGTTGAAGTCCCCGCTTTTATTAAACCGGCAGAGACCATTGAAACACGTACGGTTAAGGTAGTAGAACAACTGTGCGCCTTCCTCCGTGTGTGCCTTGCCCTTTCGAATCAGACGGTTGAATCGATCCCGATGACGATAGAAGAGCGTCTCATCGTTCTTCATCCGCACGCGCATTTGTAAACCATTTTGGACGTGACGATAGAAGTTTATCAGGTGAGAGTTAACATCGTTCAGCAAAGCATGCTTCGGCTGCAATCCGAGTACGACCGCAAGGCCACCGCAAAACGGTTCGACATATCGTCGTGCTGCATTCAATTCCCAGATTGGCTTGAGGTGCGGCACGAGCCAGCGCTTCCCGCCGGCCCACTTCAACGGTGGCTTGAACATCATGATACTCGTGGCCTGAGTTTCCGCCAGAGTGAAGTAGTGTAAACCCGCGACAACCGCAAAGGCCGGTATGCGTAATAGAGTGCGTGCAGTGACGACGGTAGTGCGAGTGCCTGCCAGTCAGGCAGCGTAGGGACGAAGACCGAGCGTAGCGCGGAGGTTAGCGCGTCGCGTTTGCGGTCCATGATGCGCAGATTATACAGATTAGTTTCAGTTGAATCGGCAGCGCCAAAAGTGGTGAAGAGTTGCTCGCGAATGACTTTAGCCATGCGTTGTATGGTTGCGTCTCGATCAACTGAAGCAAGTACTTGAGCCGGAACCACGACATCCGAGAACTGCTCCACGAGTCGCAGTCCTAAAGCAAGAATGCGTGTGGCATGTGCGGCGGATGCCCGATTGATGATTGTGTCCCAATTAACGTTTGCGGTTGCGCGCAGAGACTCTGCGAGCGAGGAGATCCATTCCAAGCGGCGCCAGAGATGTTTTGCGCCGTGCATCGCCTGGTAAAGCAGAAGATCTTCAGTGCCAAATGTTTCGACCATCGTGCCTGCCAGGGAAACCGGTTGCAGCCGTGACATCCAATCATCCGCTTTGACGTTGAAAACGAAACTACGCGGTGCGAGATCCCAGTGCAGATCGACGACCGTGAACCACTCGTCGCGCATGAACTGTATTTCGCAGTGATTGGCGAGATGCGAAGCGAGCTGTGGCGCTGTCAATTTCGGCGTCATTTCATAGCCCAGGGATTCAAGCAGCGCTCGTGCTTCATTGAAATGCCTGCGGCTGACAAGCGCGTCGATATCGCCCGCCTGACGCAGTGAAATCTCTCCATACGCCATCTGCGCGAGCAACGGGCCTTTGAACAGCGCGACGTGAATATTGTTTTCTTTGAAAAGCTTGTAGACGCGCAACTGTTTGCCGACGAGGTGCAGGACGTTCTGCGAATTGGCGACGGAGTCGCGTTTCAGTTGCGACAGAAACTGACCGGGTACGAGGTCGCTTGCCGCAGTGGTCACGTGTTTGTGCAGGAGTGGAAGCAGTCCGTGCGCGCGGGCCGTAGCGATGAGATAGTCGAAGTCGATCTCCTGACGTAGGAGACGGCGCACTTCACTGGGATCGATCTCACGGCGTGCGATGCTCAGGACAATTTCGTTTTCAGCTTGCTTGACCATCTTTGAATACACAGATTACACCGATTCTGTATAAATCATCTGCCGTGACCACGATTCAGCGTACAAGCCATTCTGCTCGAGTAATTGATGATGACTGCCTGACTCAATAACGCTGCCACGGTCCATCACGTGTATTACGTCGGCGTGCATTGCGGTTGTGAACCGGTGGGTGATGATAATCGATGTGCGACCCACAGCGAGTTTGCGGAAACGGTCGAGCCAATCGGCTTCGGCCCACGGGTCGAGCGCGCTGGTTGGCTCGTCGAGAATAATGATCGGAGCACGTCGTAAAAACGCGCGTGCAAGGGCGATGCGTTGCCACTCGCCGACGCTGAGCTCCGTGCCGCCCGCGAACCAACGGCCCAGGAGTGTTTGATCCTTTCCAGGTAGACGCGAAACGATGTCTGACGCCCCTGCTGCTCTCAATGCGGCTTCAAGCTCTGTATCCGAAGCGTCAAGTTTAAAGTCACCGTAGAGAATATTTTCGCGTACGGTCGTGTTGTAATGAAAGGGTTGTTGAAACAGGACTGTGATTGAACGCCGTAGATCGTCCACTGAGAGATCTTTCAGATTGTGGCCGTCGATCTCGATTGAGCCTTCGTTAGGATCGTAAAAGCGACAGAGAAGTTTTAGAAGCGTGCTCTTGCCGGCGCCGTTTGGACCGACGATCGCGACGATCTTGCCGCTCGGGATGGTGATTGTGAAATTGTTGAGGGCGTTGTTAGTCGCGTCCGGGTAGGCGAAGGAGACCGCGTTGAAGGTGATTGTTGGCGACCAGGGGCGGCCACGGAGGTCATCTCCTACAGTACGTACCGAGGTATTTTGAGTGTCGGTGATGATTGGTTTCAGCGATAGAAATTCGAAGAGATTGCCGAGGAAGAGACTGTTGCCATAAAGCTGCCCGGCGTTTTCAAGCAGGGTTCGCATCAATCCCTGGCCTTGCGTAAATGCGGCGTAAACGAGTGCCAGTTGGCCAAAGGTGAACTGGCCCATTAGCGTTCGCCACACCATCCACAAGAGCGATCCGCCGATGATCAGTAGCGCAATCAAACTCGCTGCTAATTCTGCAAGGCCCTGGCGGCGGGTCAGGCGCAACCGTTCGTTGCGAAGGCGTCGTCGTAGATCCTGGTATCTCGACTGAAAATGCTTACCGAGTCCAAAAAGCCTGATTTCGGCGGCCGCCTCGGCCGTCGTCATGATCCAGTCGTGGTACCACGCTCGCCGATCGTCGGTCGTGGTACGCTGCCGCCATTCATATTCCGCGAGTGCATAGTGGACGACAACGTAGAACGCGGGCAGCGTGCTGAGCAAAAGTGCGATCGCCAACCATGGTCCAAGTGGGATCAGGATCGCGCCCATCGCGACTAGCGTGATCGTGTTTTGCAATAACGCGCCGAGATTGCCGAGCAACGCCACGGGACGATAACGCGCTTCAGTGCGCGCGCGGTGCAGGTGGTCGTAGTAATCAGACAATTCATAGAAGGCAAGATCAACTGCTACTGATTTTTCATGAATGAGTGCGGTGATATGGTCCTGTAATAATTCGGCTTGAACGGTGCGCACCCAGTTGATGGCGTTGCGAACTACTTCCATCAATAGCAACACGCCTCCGAGCAACAGCAGGCGCACCAGCACTTCCCGCATTTCCGGCAACGAGCCACCATTTCTGACGGCGATTGCCAGACTATCGACCACCAGCTTTGTGAGATACACCGTCGCCACGGGGAGAAATCCCTGCACGATCAAGAGCACGATCCACGTGACAGTCCAGGGGCGAGCGACCTGCCAGACCAGCGCGAGCGCGCGTGGTAAATGAGGCAATTGCGCCAGCGCCTTTCGAAGTTTACTGCTCAGAATCCTGATTGAATTGAACATCGTCTAAGCTCTTCTCTGTGCAACCTCTGTGTACGCTGTGTCTCCGTGGTCATATGAAGCTGCGATACAACAGCCACAGAGGCACAGAGAACACAGAGGTTGCAGAGAGAAATCCAAAACCAGGGCACTAGAATCTACTGAGCTGGCTTGCGCAGCTGAGTCGTTGATAGTGGTACGCCAAAGAAGGTCGACTGTTTAAAGCTCGCTTTCACGCGTTGTGTATCAGCGGCGAAGAATTCGGTATCCCAGCGCCAAACGTATCCATCGTTCACGAAATCGGCATCGAGTCGAACCGCGAGGCGCTCGCCTTCGATCATCTCGACAGGTTGCGAAAAGGGAAAGAATCCGATGCCGTAAATCATCTCTGGAGCCGCCGGATGATTTGAAATCTGAATGCCGTCGGCAAGTTCTGAATCAAACCATACAGCGAGGCCATAAGCAGTTCCGCTGCGTGCCGCACGCCACGAAACTTCCGCATGAATGTCGCGACTGCTTACCTTGTAGTAATCGAGTGTGGTCCAATTGATCGGACTGGTCAGCAACTGTTCCGGTTTTATGCGTGATTTGCGCCAGGTGTTTGTCACCAGTCGAGTTCCAGCCGACAGATCGAGGTCATACGTGTTTCGCCACGGACCAACGATCTCTTCGTATCGTTCAGGAACCTCGACGACCGCTGCCCAGAGCACGTCTCGATGCGGAATGAGCACTCCCCCGGGCGCTAACAATCGCTCGCGAGCGTCAATAATTGAAGGAACGTGTTGCTCGAACCACGGAAGCACACCACGCAGATCGGAAATGATAACCGTCGCTCGTTCCGGAAGCTCGATCTCAGTGGACAACTTCTCGAAAAACTCGATCCGATCTGAAAGTCCGTTTGCGGCCGCAACTTCACGCGCGAGCCCAACGATGTTCTCCGGCTCTACGGCATAAACACGTCGCGCTCCAAGCTTGCATGCGAGGAGGGCAAATACTCCCGGCCCACACCCAAGATCCATCACCACCGAATCCGGAGTCACTACACGTCGCAGCGCAGCCGCATACGCCTCCATCCGCGTCGCATCGGCAAGCATCTGCCCATAAAAGTGAACGCTGTACATAAAATTTAAGCCGCAGATCTGCGCAGAGCGGTGTTTATCTGCGGCTAAATTCGTTAAGGATCACATCACACAAGTCTGGAATGCGTGCAGGATCTGCATGCGGTGTCACGCGTCGCAGGGGAACGCTATTCAAGACGCGCGTCAACAGTTCAAACTCGCGCGCGCGCATCTTTTTATCCATTAGCCTGGTCGCGTAGGTATTCGCGATTAGCGACAGCAATCCTGCCGATCGATCCAGAGTTTGCACAAAAGGCGCCGCGGCATCATGTCGTCGTTCGCTGAGATGGTAGATTGCTGCCAGCGGCAAAGGTTCGACGTGAAACTGCTGTGGTCGCTCGGTCAGATCGAGATAACACTTATCCCAGTTTGGAGTGAGTTTGGGCAAGTGGGTCTCGGATCCATAAAGTGCTTTCACAGACGCCGGCCAAAGACGAATACATGGATATCCGGGTCGTACCAAAAAGTGATCCCCGCGATCGTCCAACGTCACGACGTCTTCAGCGAGTATGCTGTAGCCGCGAGTCGAAAACGCTGCTGCCGTGGTCGATTTGCCTGATCCTGCCGGACCCAACAATGCGATCGCCCGATTACCCACTGCAATTGCGCTGGCATGTAGACAAACAATGCCCCGCAGGAGCATTACAAAACCCATTACAGGACCAAGCAGATATGTCGTCGTATCTTCAATGGTGAGTGGCGGAGACCACTGCGCCCAAACTTCAGTGCCGGCCTGGTTAATTACAAACTCTGTCTGGTCAGCGTAGTAGAATCTATAAAATTCTCCGTCAAGCACACGGAAAACGCGCAAGGCTGGTTCACCGCATTCGCTTTTGTATTCTGCGACGTAGGAGGTTTCGATCTGCGTGGCTGTTACATCGTTAAGCCATGCAGGTAGCGAACCGAAGGAGATACGAACGTCTTCCGATGCTGCTGTTGAAGGGGGAACGCCGGGTATTGGTCTATTGGCGCTAATTCCAAGGCCATAGATCAAGCATCGGTAATGCATGGCAGATCAGGTTCCGGTTTTTGGACCCGCTGCTGCACCACCGCCGCCATCTAGATCTCCTTTTGGACCAGCATTTCTGGTGATCTCGCGGATGTTTCCGTAAACGATTACTTCGGGAGTGTGGTACGGCTTCTTAGCCTCAAGTTCCTTTCCAGCGGCTTCTGGTTTACGTTCCATGCATCGTCTCCATCTTTAGGCAGATTAGGCGATTGAGATCGTTTTCGCTGGCGCTGTTGTTAAGCTGTACCTGCGATCTTCGTCGAACAAATGGCTGGGAGTTCGTGAGCCAATAGTTCAATGCGAATACTCTGAGACTTGCCCAGAGGGCATCAGCACTTTCTTCTTCTACCACTGATCGTCGACGATCGAGATTAACAAAAGCTCTGAGCTGCGGACTGACCTCAAAACTGTCGAGCCATCTTACACTAGCGCGCCTCACCAATTGAAGAGCCGGATCGCCAGCCAGACCTGTTTTTAGACGATTTAATACGACGTCCGGTAGTTTATCTTGCATTGCCCGCCGCAGAATGTGCTTATTCACGCACCATGGAGCCGTTGGTATCGCCAGCAAGTACTCGAGCAAACGCAGATCGAGGAACGGGTGCCGCATTTCCAGATTCAATCTCGTTGCACCTCGATCGTACCCCTCGAATAACGACGTCCAGATCTTTGAGTTCAGTGCGCTCATCGCAGCCGGTCGTTTCCCAGCCGGCTTAGTCCAGAATTTCTTAGCTCGTTCGCGCAGATCTGTTCGTGACGCAAATGACTCGTCAATCCACTCCGGAAAGAATCCGTGGTAATCGCTTTTACGAAGCATCCGTGCAATCCGTGTCCGTAGTTTGATCTGAGGTTCATGCATGAAGGCATCGCCATCCCAACCGGTGAGTGCTACCGGCGAAAAACTTCCGCAGAGGCGCAGGAGTGTGTGGAACTGCGCCGTCAGTGGCGACAGGAGAAACGGCTCCGGCTGGTCCATGTCGCCGGGCGCCTGCTCGTCAAAGAGATTATATTGAGCGGCGTTAAGGTGCGTAATTGGAATCTTGAGATGTTCGGTCGCAATTGTTGAATAGTGGCGTTCTTCGTCAGGAATCAGACTGTCATGAACCACTGAAAACGCGTGAACTGGAACATGCTCGCGTGCAATTGCCGCTACGCTGGTCGAATCAAGTCCACCGCTCATCGACACTCCGACACGATCAATGCGCAGTCGATCCTTAACTGCAAGCGACAGTAGTTCTGAAAAACGTTCGACGTAAGATTCCGGATCTCGAAAGCGGATTTCAGCCGGGATCGATGGCGTCCAATAGCGTTGAATCTTTATCTGATTGTTTTCGATGGTGAGTGTGTGCGCTGGGGGGAGGCGCCGAATGTCTCTAAAGACTGTGGTGGAGAGATCCTGATTTACCCCAAACAACAGATAGTCGCCAATTGCGATCTCATTCAGCGTGTTTGAGACATGTTCGTCGAGACGTAGCTCGTTTAGCGTGCTGCTGAAACTGAAGCTGTCAGCACTGTGAGTATAGAAAAATGGTTTTACCCCAAAGTGATCGCGGGCACAGAAAAGGCGGTTCCGCTGGTCATCCCAGATTGCAAAAGCGAAGTCGCCGATCAGGTGCTTGACACATGTATCACCCCACGCTTTGTAGGCGTGGAGGATCAATTCTTCGTCCGTCAGTGGTTCGTGTAAATTGAGTTTTGCGATTAATTCGTCGCGAGCATCGATGCGGGCGGTAGCACGGATCTGCACGGATTTAGGTACGGATTAAGAGGCCTTGATCGACGAGGTTCTCGACCAGGGCGATGAGATCCTGGCGCAGCATTTGTGGAGCTACGTCATACTCGTCAAGCAATGTTTCATAGGCGGCTTCGATTGATTCTGACGAAGTGAGGACGGTCAGGAATCTCGTTCCGACGTTGTCGAGGCCGAAGTAGCGTTCGCTTTCCAGATTCAGAATTACCGACTCTTCCTGCAGGTGAGAGATCAGCACCCCGTCAGGGACGGTCACACGATCCGCGAATGAGACTGTCATGACCGCGCATTCTATCACGCGGTTCTGTTATGCTGTCGATCAAAAGGAGCCCATGCGCATGCGAGCATTAACCAAGCTTCTCGCTGTTTTACTCGCAAGTTCTTTGGCCGTTTCGGCACAGTCAACTCAGCCCGATCTCGCCAAAGAGCCGACGCTCTACGTCGTCGCTTATTCACATCTCGATACTCAATGGCGTTGGGAGTATCCGCGCGTCATCAACGATTACATTCCGAAGACGCTGCACGATAACTTCGCGCTCATCGACAAGTATCCGCATTACGTTTTCAACTTCAGCGGCGCGAATCGTTATCGCATGATGAAGGAATACTGGCCCGCGGATTATGCACGTTTGAAAACGTATGTGGCTGCCGGTCGATGGTTTCCCGCCGGTTCATCGATGGAAGAAGGCGACGTTAATTCGCCGTCAGCGGAATCGATCTTCCGACAGATACTTTACGGCAACCGCTTTTTCGAACGCGAATTCGGCAAGACGAGTGCCGAGTACATGTTGCCCGATTGTTTTGGTTTTCCTGCATCGCTGCCGAGTATCCTCGCGCACGCGGGATTGAAAGGATTTTCGACGCAGAAACTCACCTGGAATTCCGCCGCTCCCGTGGGTGGCAGAGGCTCGATCGAAGAAACGCCCCGCGGCATTCCGTGGAACGTCGGCTGGTGGCAGGGACCAGACGGACGTGGAATCGTCGCAGCCCTCAATCCAGGAAGTTATGGCGGTCAGATTAGAGAAGACATCAGCAAGAGTCCGGTGATTGCGGATCCAAACGCGCGAAACAATCCGGTCGATTGGCCGCGTCGCGTCGAACGAAACGGCAAAGTCAGCGGCCTCTTTACTGACTATCACTATTACGGCACGGGCGATACCGGCGGTGCGCCACGCGAAGAGTCCGTGCGCATGATGGAAGCGATCGTGTCGGGAAATGGCGGCGTTGTTGGATCGCAGACAGCGTTTGGAGATGGACCACTGAAGGTTATCTCAGCCACCGCCGAACAGATGTTTCTCAACATTCGTCCCGAGTATCTTAAAAACCTGCCGCGATACGAAGGCGATCTGCTGTTGACCGATCACTCTGCCGGTTCGATTACGTCGCAGGCTTATCAGAAACGGTGGAATCGTAAGAACGAGTTGCTCGCAGACGCAGCCGAGAAGGCTTCGATCGGCGCGATGTGGCTTGGCAGTCGTGTGTATCCGCAGGAACGTTTGAACAATGCATGGACACTCGTGATGGGTGGCCAGTTTCATGACATCCTGCCGGGAACGGCGACGCCAAGAGCGTTTCAATTCTCGTGGAATGACGATGTGATCGCGATGAACCAGTTTGCGAGTGTGCTAACGAGCGCGACGGAAGGTATTGCTGCGGGTTTGAATACGCAGACAATCGGGCAGCCGATCATTGTTTACAACCCGCTGAATATCCTCCATGCAGACGTAGTGGAGGCGTCAGTGTCGTTACGTCCCGGACCGAACGAGAAGGTGGTCGTATTTGGTCCGAGTGGAAGCAGCGTTCCGACCCAGATGATTGGTGAAGACAATGGGCGGACGAAGGTATTGTTTATGGCAGGAGTGCCTTCGGTTGGTTATATCGTCTACGAGGCCAGGTTGATGCCGGCCGGTGGCGAAGCGGCGAAATTGAAAGTCACGAAGTTGTCGCTTGAGAATGAGCGGTATCAAATAAGATTGAATAGCGACGGAGACGTGGCGAGCATCTTCGACAAGAGACTCAATCGCGAGTTGCTCGAGGCGCCGATACGACTCGCAATCAAGAACGACACACCCGCGCAGTGGCCGGCGTGGAACATGGATTGGACCGATCAGCAAAAGCCGCCGCGCGCGTACGTCAGTGGTCCCGCAAAAATCCGTATTGTCGAAGGCGGTCCCGTGCGTGTTGCGATCGAGGTGGTGCGCGAGACGGAGGGTTCGAAGTTTCAACAAACTGTGCGCTTGTCCGAAGGCGATCGCATAGAGTTTAGTAACGTCATCGACTGGAAGACTCCCAACGCCAATCTCAAAGCCACGTTCCCGCTCACTGCCGCGAACGCAAATGCCACGTACAACTGGGACATCGGTACGATTGAGCGAGGCAATAACGACGAACGTAAATTTGAAGTGCCGTCGCATCAGTGGTTCGACCTTACGGATCGCAGTGGAACGTTTGGCGTCACGATCCTTAGCGATTGCAAGTACGGTTCTGACAAGCCTGATGATAAGACGCTGCGGCTGACGTTGTTGCGAACGCCTGGAATTGGACCACGTGCGGGTTATGCGGATCAGTCGACCCAGGACTGGGGACGGCATGAGATTGTTTATGGGCTCGTGCCGCACGCTGGTAACTGGCGTGACGCAAAAACTTACTGGGAAGCGCAGCGGCTCAATCAACCGCTAATCGCGTTTGAGAGTTCGAAGCACCCGGGTCGACTGGGAAAGACGTTCTCGATACTACGCGTCAGCGACGAGCGCGTGCGCGTCCTCGCGCTGAAGCGAGCGGAAGAAGACCCGGATGAAGTGATAGTTAGGATCGTTGAATTGAATGGTGAGGCGGCGCCAAATGTTCGGATCGCGTTTCCGGGGCGCGTGATTGCGGCGCGGGAAGTCAATGCGCAGGAATTACCAGTCGGAAAGGCGACGGTTGAAAGAGGTGAACTGGTAACCAGTCTGGGACGCTTTCAGCCACGGACGTTTGCAGTGAAGTTGGCCCAACCCGCAGTGCAACTCTACCGGCCGCAAACACAGCCGATCACCCTGCCGTTCGATCTCGCCGTCGCGAACCGTGATGGTGAACGATTGAGAGGAGGCATTGATGGTGAAGGATACGCGTTGCCGGCGGAGATGCTGCCGCAAATAATTACTTATGGAGGCGCAGCATTTTTCCTGGGGCCTAATCACAGAGCGAATGCGTTGGTGGCGCGCGGTCAGGAACTTCCAGTACCGCGCGGTATGAGCCGTTTGTACGTGCTCGCGGCGTCAGTAAGCGGCGATCAAAACGTTGCTTTTCGAGTTGGCAACGAAACCACGAATGTGACGATCCAGGACTGGGGCGGTTTTATCGGTCAGTGGGACAATCGACAATGGAAGCCGAGTGAAGTTCAACTCAAACCGCGCACGCCGCCGCCTGACATTCCGTCTGACATCGCTGCGCTGCTGCAAAGATCGCGAACGAGATCGGATCCATATGGTGAGATGGCGGGCATCACGCCAGGTTTCATAAAACGCGCGCCCGTCGCGTGGTTTGCATCGCACCGCCACACGCCGAATGGAAAGAATGAAGCTTATGCGTATTCGTACTTGTTCGCTTACACGTTCGACGTGCCAGCGAATGCAAAGATGCTGACGCTTCCAAACAACGACAACGTACGCATCCTGGCAATCACCGGAACGAATGAGCGCGCGAGCGTAAAACCTGCTCAGCCACTTTACGACACTTTAGAAAGATAGCTATCCACAGAAAGATAGCTATTCACAGATTCCGCAGATTACACAGAAAAACCAATCTATGTAATCTGTGGATGGTTTCCAATAATGGTCGCCCTCAAACTCTCAAAGATCCACAAATCTTTTGGCCCAACCGTCGCGCTCGACGGCGTCGATCTAGAGCTGCGACAGGGCGAGGTACATGCGCTCATCGGCGAGAACGGCGCCGGTAAAAGCACTCTTATGAACGTTATCGCCGGCGCCCTGCGTCCCGATCGGGGAACCATGGAGATGTACGGCCAGCCTTACACGCCCTCAAATCCACTCGACGCGCGCACACACGGCATCGCCTTGATTCATCAGGAACTATCGCTCTGCCCGCACCTGAGCGTCGCGGAAAACGTCCTCATGGGAATTGAATCGTCAAACATGGGATGGCTCGATCGCGACAAGCTCTTCACGCGCACAAACGAAGTACTCAAAACTTTTCATCACGCTGACATTCGTCCTGACAAACGCGTCGGCGATCTGTCTGTCGCGGCGCGTCAAATCGTCGAGATCTCTCGCGCTATTGCCGCGCATGCGCGCATCATTTTGATGGACGAACCGACGAGCAGTTTGCAGCGTGACGACGTTACGCATCTGTTTAAGTTGATTAGAAAGCTAAGCGCTGAAGGCATCTCGGTCGTCTACATCAGCCATTTTCTTGAAGAAGTACGCCAGATTTCGGATCGTTTCACCGTTCTTCGCGATGGACGAAGCGTTGCCAACGGCGACATTGCAACCACAACCGATGATGAACTCATCGCAAAGATGGTCGGGCGCGCACAACAAAACCTGTTTCCGGTTCGCACACCGGGCGCCGGCAAACAAGAAACGATTCTCGAGGTGCAAAACCTTGCATCGCCGCCCTTGCTTAAAGACGCCACGTTTGAACTTCGTCGTGGTGAGATTCTCGGCATCGCTGGCTTGATGGGTTCGGGTCGGACGCCGTTGTTACGCGCGATCTTTGGCCTCGATCGTCTTGAGCGCGGAGAAATCAGAGTGAATAAGAAGAGTTTGCCGGCGGGACGCAACACACCTGCGATGCGTTTGATTGATGGTCTTGGATATCTCAGCGAGGACCGAAAAGGCGATGGCTTAACATTGAATCAATCGATCGCCGACAACGTGACGGTTACACGATTCGATTCATGTTCACGTTTTGGCTGGCTCGATCTCAGTGCACAGCGGAAACAGACTACGAAACTGATCGAAGCATTGAAGATAAAAACTCAAGGCACCCAGCAGGACGTCGGATCATTATCCGGAGGCAATCAGCAGAAAGTGATTGTGGCGCGACTGCTGCACCAGGATGCGGACGTGCTTTTGCTCGATGAACCGACGCGTGGTATCGACATCGGCAGCAAAGCGCAGGTGTACGAGACGATTGCGGCTTGTGCTGCACAAAACAAAGCAGTGTTGATGGTTAGTTCGTATCTGCCCGAGTTGTTCGGGATGTGTGATCGATTGGCAGTGATGAGTCGTGGAAGACTTTCGAAGGTTCGCAATATTGATGAATGGACTCCTGAAAGTGTGTTGCAGGCGGCAATAGGGGCCGTAGATTAAGCGGATTGGAAGGCGGATTATGAACGTGAAGTTTGGAGTTGTGTTATTGATTCTGAGTCTTACGTCCATCGTGCAGGGACAAATCCCGCTAGTGGATATGGTGATGACTGAGCACGCCTTTGCCGACCTGGCTGCCGAGAAGAACACGCGCGATGCGTTCATGAAGTTCATCGCGGATGATGGATTGTTATTTCGACCTGGAGCTGTAAACGGCAAGAAGTGGATGAACGAGCACCCTTTGCCACCTTCAGACAAGAGACCGTTGCTTGCATGGCGACCCTTCTTTGCCGGCATGTCTGTGTCAGGTGATATGGGATTCACTACTGGACCATGGGAGTTCAAAGGTGACAGCAAAGACGAGAAGCCTTCCGGATACGGACACTTTGTGACTGTCTGGAAGAAGCAGCCCGATGGCTCGTGGAAGTTTGTGGTTGATCTCGGCATCTCGCACCCGCAGTCGGGTGGTAATTTACAAGCGCATTGGATACCAGAGGGTACAGAAGGCGAAAAGTTCAAACCGGTGGGTATTGCCGTTTCACGCGAGTCATTGCTGGATCGTGATCGTAAGTATGCTGCTGCTGCATTGAATGAGGGACTCGCAAAGGCGTTTGCGACGTTTGCAGCGACTGGCGTTCGCCTCTACCGAGCCAACAATCTTCCATATATCGGACGTGACGCATCGTCGGAAGCGATCGCCAAAACCAAAGGTCAAGTGACGTGGCAACCGATCGCGAGCGACACGTCTCGCGCCGGCGATCTCGGTTACACTCACGGAACTTACGAAGTTGCAGACGACACGAAGAAAGTAATCGAGCACGGCAGTTACGTCCGCATCTGGAAGAAGCAATCCGGGATATGGCAAATCGTCATGGACGTCACGAACGTACATTGAGGCAGAGAGTGCGGACTTTTCGAGCGCCGGGGCGCGTTAACTTGATTGGCGAACACACTGATTACAACGACGGCTTCGTGATGCCGGCCGCGCTTGATTTCTCCACCTGGGTCAGAATCTCACCACTCGATCAACGAAGGCTCAAAATCTTTTCAGAAAACTTCAACGAAGAGATTGAAATCGAGCTCGACGATCAGAATCTCACCGCGCGCGGACACTGGAGTGATTATCCGGTAGGAGTCGCCGTGATTCTCGAAAGAACCGGTCATCACTTGCGCGGAGCACGATTACAAATTCGTGGCGAGGTGCCGATTGGATCGGGCTTGAGTTCTTCAGCCGCGATCGAGGTCGCCACCGCGTGTGCCCTTGTCGCAAATTCCGATCTGCAAGTTGATTCTCGCGAACTCGCGTTACTCTGTCAGCGTGCGGAAAACGAGTTTGTCGGCGCGCGCGTAGGTATCATGGACCAGTTTATCTCGTTATTCGGCCAGGCGCAGAAGACGCTGTTGCTGGATTGTCGCTCGCTCGAATTTCGTTTGTTGCCGTTGCCTGACAATGTTCGGTTGATAATTTGCAACACGATGGTGAAGCACGAGTTGGCGTCGAGCGCTTACAATGAACGTCGCGCGCAGTGTGAAGCAGGTGTGAAGCATTTGGCGAAGTCTTTCCCGAATGTCACTGCGTTGCGCGATGTGACGATCGAGCAACTCGAAGCGCATCGCGATGAACTACCGGATGTTGTTTACCGGCGTTGCCGGCACGTGATTACTGAAAACGCGCGTGTTGTGGCGGCTGGTGATGCACTGGAGAGAGGTGATCTCGATCAGTTTGGGGCACTGATGGCCGAGTCGCACAACAGTTTACGAGATGATTATGAAGTAAGTTGTAAAGAGCTGGATTTGATGGTCGAACTCGCACAAAACATCGAAGGTGTTTATGGTGCGCGCATGACCGGCGGCGGTTTTGGTGGTTGTACAGTTAATCTCGTGGCGGAGGTGCTGGCCGACGAGTTTGGTGCGCGCGTCGCGAGTGAATATGAAGAAGCTACTGGCTTGAAACCTGAAATTTACATTTGTTCAGCGGCGAACGGTGCGGAAGAGGTCTAAACTTAACTCTGGGGGCGAGCTAGTAGAGATAATCTATGAAGCTAATAATTCTCGCGGCGGGGTACGCGACACGTCTTTATCCACTGACATTGAATCAACCCAAGCCGCTGTTGCCGGTGGCTGGGAAGGCGATGCTCGAGCACGTTATTGACAATATCTCAACCATTCGCGCCATCGATCATGCGTATGTCGTCACGAACGCGAAGTTTGCCAGTCACTTCGAGAAAAGGGCCGAAAGCTATCAGCCCCCAAACCTCCATTTCGGTTTCACTATCGTCAACGACCAGACCACCGACGAATCAAACCGGCTTGGCGCGATCGGCGACACGCATCTCGTTCTGACGAAACACGATATCAACGACGACATCATTGTGGTTGGTGGCGATAACCTGTTCAGCGAAGACCTCGCCGGTTTTGGCGATTACTGCGAGCAGAAGAAAGCCCCGGTCACCGGCGTTTACGACGTTGGCGATCTGGAGCAGATCAAGAAGTACAATTCGATCGAGATCGACGAAAACGGTCGTATCATTTATTTTGAAGAGAAACCGCAGGTACCAAAGAGCACACTGACGGGAATCGCACTTTATTACTACCCAACGTCAGTGCTGCCCTTGATTCACCAGTACATCGCGGAGGGCAATAATCCGGACCAACCAGGCCGCCTGGTCCAATGGCTTTATCCGCGTGTACCCTTCTACGTTTGGAAGGTACCCGGTCTTTGGTACGATGTCGGCTCAATTGAAACACTGGAAGAGGCCAACCGCGTTTTTAACCGCGGATCTAACGGATGAAAAACGGATTTGCCTATACACTCACTAACAGTCTTGGCTTTGAAGTCTCGATTACACATTACGGTGGCGCCATCACGTCGTTGAAAACACCCGATCGCTACGGCCACTTTGGCGATATCGTGCTCGGTTTTGAAACGCTTGACGAATATGTTCGAAATCCACGTTATTTCGGCGCGCTGATTGGCCGTCACGCCAATCGCATCGCAGACGGAAGGTTCTCCTTGAACGGCGTTGACTATCAACTCCCACAGAACAACGGCGTAAATCATCTTCACGGTGGTTTCAGAGGCTTCGACAAGCGCGACTGGACCGTACGCAAAGACGAGAACACTTTACATCTAACGTACTTCAGCAAAGACGGTGAAGAAGGCTATCCAGGAAATCTCAACGCGTTCGTCGATTACACTTTGCTGGATAACGAACTGCGCATCGATTACCGCGCCACGACCGATCGCGAAACGATCGTTAACCTGACGAACCATTCGTATTTCAACTTGCGCGGTAAAGGCACGATACTGGACCACCAGTTAACGCTAAACGCTGATAGTTTCACGCCGGTCAGCAAAGACTTGATTCCGACTGGTGATATTAGATCCGTCGAAGGAACGCCGATGGACTTCCGCGGTGGTAAAGCAATCGGATCGCAAATCACCGAGGAGTACGACCAACTCGGTTTCACCGGAGGCTACGATCACAATTTCGTTTTGACCAACTACGATGGATCGATGAAGTCTGCGCTTCGATTGTATGAGCCGAGCACGGGCCGCGTTCTTGAAGTTCTTACGACACAACCCGGCATGCAGTTTTATTCAGGAAACTTTCTTGACGGAACTTTAGTTGGAAGAAACGGAGTTGCTTACGTAAAGTACGCAGGACTTTGTTTGGAGCCGCAGCACTTTCCGGATGCTCCGAATCATTCGAACTTCCCGTCGACCGTGCTGCGTCCAGGCGAAGAATACAAACAATCAACTATTTATCGTTTTTCAACGGAGTAGTCCAGAGATTACACAGATGGTTTCCATTGTCTTGATAATGATGCTTGCTTTTTGGGATGCTCGCGTTACCTTCGAGCACAACCCCAACAGCTCCGCCAATCGTGAGTTCAAATTCCGCAACATCGCGTCGCCGTCAAAAGACGACGCGGCCACGAATGCGAAGTTGACACTGATCGACGGCGATCTGGATCAGTCGAGTGGTGGGTTATCCACACTGGTCGATGGACGTGTACCTCAAGATGAAGACGAACCAGGCGGGAATATTTTCTTTCGAGCTGGAAGCACGGGCGGTCGCTTTCGCATGGACTTCGGAACTTCTATCGAGATCACCCGAATCAACTCATACTCGTGGCACCCAAATTCGCGTGGTCCACAGTTGTACAAAGTTTACGGAGCAGACGGCTCCGAGCCTAATCTCAATCTGGATCCTAAACGTGGAGTCGATCCGGCGAGTTGTGGCTGGAAATTGATTGCGCTGGTGAGCACGCTCTCAGACAAAATCGACGATGGGGGCCAGTACGCCGCCAGCGTTTCAGATGCGGGTCAACACCGTTACCTGCTTTTTGATGTCTACGTCACCGAACTCTACGACAACTGGGGCAACACCTTCTACAGCGAAATCGATGTGATCAGCCGCAGATAAACGCAGATCAGCGTTTATCCGTGGCTCAGTTCATACGCTCGAATCGCGTCTTCATGTTTCAACGTGAGCCCGATATCATCCAATCCTTCCAACAGGCAATGCCGCTGAAACTCATTTACCACAAAAAGAATCGACAGACCGCGTGAATCCTCGACAGTCTGCCGTTCGAGATCCACGCTCAGTTCGTAACCCTCCTGTTGTTGCGCGCGGCTCATGATTTCGCGAACCTGTTCCGAAGTCAGCGTGATCGGCAACATCCCGTTCTTAAAGCAATTATTCGCGAAGATATCGGCGAATGAGGGTGCGATGATCGCTCGGAAACCAAATTCACTCAGCGCCCACGGAGCATGCTCGCGTGATGATCCACAACCGAAATTCTTATCGGCAATGAGAATTGACGCACCCTGGTAACGCGGCTCATTCAATACAAAAGTCGGATTCGGTTGCCCATCAGGTAAGTAACGCCAGTCGTAAAAGAGAAACTCCCCAAAGCCTGTGCGTTCTATACGCTTGAGAAACTGCTTCGGAATAATCTGATCCGTATCGACGTTGGCGCGGTCCAACGGCGCCACGAGGCCGGTGTGTTTCGTGAACGGTTGCATATTGTATGAGCCGCGGATTAACGCAGATCGGCGCAGATCTGCATTAATCTGTGTTCATCCGCGTTACTTGAACTCCCAATCTCTCACATCCGTGAAGTGTCCCTTGATCGCCGCTGCCGCCGCCATCATCGGACTGACAAGATGTGTGCGCCCCCCGCGACCCTGTCGTCCTTCAAAATTTCTATTACTCGTCGACGCACAACGCTCGCCCGGTTGCAGGATGTCGGCATTCATACCCAAACACATCGAGCATCCAGCCTCACGCCATTCAAAACCTGCTTCGTTAAAAATACGATCGAGACCTTCGCGCTCTGCCGCCTTTTTTACGTCCTGCGAACCCGGCACGACCATCGCACTCACCGACGAACTCACTCGATACCCTTTCACCACGCGCGCCGCGGCTCGCAGATCTTCAATCCGAGCATTTGTGCATGAACCAATAAACGCGCGATCGATCGAGATGTCCTGAATATTCATGCGCGGCTTGAGCGCCATATATTCGAGAGCACGCTCAGCGGCTTGCCTGTCGGCGGAACTCTTTGCCTCCGCGGGATCCGGAACAAAGCTCGTCACTGGCACAACCATTCCCGGACTCGTTCCCCACGTCACAAACGGCTCGAGTTGCGCGGCATCAATCTCGACTGTCTCGTCAAACACGGCATCGTCGTCGCTCTGCAACGTCTTCCAGTAATTGACAGCTTTCTCCCATGCCTCACCGGAGGGAGCAAAGCGACGGCCCTTGAGATAAGCAAACGTCGTTTCATCAGGGGCGACCATGCCGGCACGCGCACCCGCCTCGATGCTCATGTTGCAAAGCGTCATTCGGCCCTCCATCGAGAGCGCGCGCACGGCTTCACCGGCGTACTCGATCGCGTAGCCCGTAGCGCCGTCAGTGCCGACACGTCCGATGATACCGAGCGCAAGATCTTTCGCAGTCACGCCTTCGGGTAACAAGCCGCGCGTTTCGACTTTCATCGTAAGCGGTTTGTTCTGCGGTAGACACTGCGTTGCCAGCACGTGCTCGACTTCACTTGTGCCGATACCAAACGCGAGCGCTCCGAAGGCGCCGTGAGTGCTCGTGTGACTATCGCCACAGACGATCGTCATGCCGGGCCGTGTCAGACCAAGCTCCGGACCGATGACGTGAACGATGCCTTGTTCGGGAGAGTGAATATCAAAGAGTTGAATGCCAAACTCCTGGCAGTTGCGACGGAGTGTTTCGACCTGTTTCGCCGCCGTCACATCCGCGATGGGAAGACTTCGATCGGTTGTGGGGACGTTGTGATCGACGGTGCCGAAAGTAAGATCTGGGCGTCTTACTTTGCGTCCTGCCTGGCGTAAACCATCAAACGCCTGCGGCGACGTCACCTCGTGAATAAGATGTAGATCGATGTAAAGGAGTGTAGGCTCGCTACGTGCTTCACGAACAACGTGTGCTTGCCAGAGTTTCTCGAATAACGTAGACATTCATTCTGTCAATCTGGCTTTGCCTGAAAAGTCCTTATCGTAGTTCTTCTCTGTGCAATTCTTCTCTGTGCAATCTCTGTGTCCTCTGTGGTTAAGGAATTGTTCGAACAAACAACCACAGAGATTGCACAGAGAAATCAGACTTAATCCTGTCCCTCAGACAGCATGATAAGCATGCCGCATATCGGCAATTTCTGTCACGGCCTGGCAGATCAGTTCGCCAAACTCACTCGTCGTAACGACGTAGCCGCCGGTGCCTTCTGCAATGTCAGGAGTACGATAACCGGCTTCAAGCACGTCGCTTATTGCCAGTTCGATATCATTTGCTTCCTGCTCGAGGCCGAATGAATGGCGCAACATCATCGCAGCCGACGCGACAGCGCCGCATGGATTTGCGCTTCCCTGACCGGCGATGTCGGGCGCCGAACCGTGAACCGGTTCGTAAAGCCCGACTTCCCCGCCGATCGTTGCTGACGCCAGCATTCCCAACGAGCCGCTGATTACTGCTGCTTCGTCGGAAAGAATATCGCCAAAAAGGTTCTCAGTTAACAACACGTCGAAACGACGTGGATTTGCAATCAAGTGCATCGCACAAGCATCGACGTAGAGATGCTCGAGTGTAACGTCCGGATAATCCTGGGACACGCGGACGACGGTCTGTCGCCAGAGTTGTGAAGTCTCGAGCACGTTTGCTTTGTCGACAGACGTCACTTTGCAGCGACGTTTGCGAGCGGCTTCGAAAGCAACTCGTGCGACGCGCTCAATCTCTTCGACTGAGTAACGCATCGTGTTGCTTGCGACGGTCACTCCGTTGCTTGTGTCGATCCCTCTCGGTTCCCCGAAGTACAAACCACCCAGTAACTCACGAACGATCAGAATGTCTGTGCCACGCGTAACTTCAGGACGCACCGGCGAGCAGGCAGCAATCGATGAATATGAGATTGCAGGGCGGAGATTGGCATAGCCGCCTAACGCGCTCCGCAGCAGCAGGAGCCCTGCTTCGGGGCGTTGATTCGGCGGCAGCCGATCGTATTCAGGCGCTCCCACAGCGCCGAGCAACACGGCGTCGGACGCCAGGCACGCATCGAGCGTAGTTCGCGGCAGAGGTGAGCCGAAGTTCTTGATTGCAACGCCACCGATCGCATGCTCTTCGAAATCAAATCTAAACCCATGAATGCCTGCGACTGTTTGCAGTACTGTTATTGCTTCTCTGGTTACTTCGGGTCCAATCCCATCCCCGGGGAGTGTTGTGATCTTAACTCGCATAATACCTTCATTTTTTTGCTGCGGCTTAAGCTGCTGCTCCAACGACTTTGCTGCCGAGCAGTGAAATCAAATCCTGGTCGTAAATACGCTTCTTCTTGTCCGCAAGGTCAGTGAAGCATCGGTAGGCCACTTCGAGTTCTGCTGAGGTGATGTCGTAACCCAATTCGGCGTAGCGCAGCGCGAGCGCGTGTCGTCCTGAGTGCTTGCCAAGAACGAGTGAATTTGCCGGCACTCCGACTGACTCAGGCGTCATGATCTCGTAGCAAAGCGGATTGTTAATCACGCCATGCTGGTGAATACCCGCTTCGTGTGCGAATGCATTGCGCCCGACGATCGCTTTATTCGGCTGCACGTCAAAGCCAACGATGCTCGAAAGCATTTGACTGAGCGGATAGAGCTCAGTCGTCTTGATGCCGGTCTCAAACGGCAGACGGTCTGCGCGCACTCGGAGCGCCATCACGATTTCTTCCAAAGACGCGTTGCCGGCACGCTCACCGATACCATTGATCGTGCACTCAACTTGTCGCGCCCCCGCTTCGATGGCGGCCAGACTGTTTGCAACCGCCAGACCGAGATCGTTATGACAGTGAACGCTGATAATCACGTCGCGATCTTTGACAACGCGGTCGCGGACCTGTTGCACGAGATGCATGTACTCCATCGGAGTTGTGTAGCCAACGGTGTCAGGCACGTTGAGCACTGACGCGCCGGCGTCGACTGCGGCATCGAGTACTTCACACAAGTAATTCATATCGCTGCGAGTCGCGTCTTCGGCGGAGAACTCCACGTCCTCTGCGTAATTGCGTGCCTGGCGCACAGCAGCGCGCGTCATTTCGATAACTTCAGCGCGCGTTTTTTTCAACTTGTGTTCGAGATGAATATCGGAAGTGGCACAGAAGGTGTGGATTCGTGGATGTGCCGCATACTTCAACGCTTCGGCAGCGCGGGCAACATCCTGTTCCGCGGTACGACAGAGAGCAGCAACTTTGACGTTCTGGCACTGCGCGGCCACAGCCCTGACAGCAGCGAAGTCACCTTCCGAGGCGATCGGAAAGCCTGCTTCAATGACGTCGACGCCGAGATGCTCGAGCTTGTTGGCCATCCGGACTTTCTCTGTCAGGTTCATTGAGCAGCCTGGCGATTGCTCGCCGTCGCGCAACGTTGTGTCGAAGATGCTGACTCTGTTTTGTGACATGGGAACCCCTCCTGCGGGCAAGCAAATGAGGATGCTACGGAGGGATGGGCTAAGAGTCAAAGCTATAATCTTTATAGAAAGATAAGCGACGTTAATAACCACGAGATATAGGACCTATGTGTCCTTTAGGACCTATTACTGACCCGGAACCTCTGCGATTCGGCGGGAATATTCAGCAAATTGACCCGTGTAATAAAGACGAGTGAGATCTTTCTCTAATTGGGTACCCCGAACCCGTGCCCTGATGATGCGGAAGATCTTCTCTTTCAACCAGTAACCGTGATCGTAGCGCTCGCCGATGGCCGAGGCGGAGGCAAGCTTGTCAATTTCAGGCGTCGTTAAGCCGCGCTTCCAGGCTGCCCGGTAAACCATCAATCCTTCCTGAAACGACTGGCTCGCAATCTGCCCGAACAGAACGTTGAGTCCCTTCCAGCCTTCTTTGTGAGTGTCGATCAGCGGCACAACATCCGGATGCGGATTGCTCGGAGTCTTGTAATCGAGTAATGAGACACGCAGATCGATCGTCCGATCACCGTCATAATCGTATTCAATCGTATCTAAAAATCCGTTCTGATCCGTGTCCGTGTACTTCACTACCTCCTCGACCTTTGGCGCGATCGGTTTTGGTGAGGGAGTTTTGCTGCCGCCGTGATATTCGCCATTCTTATCGACAGTCCAAGCGCCCCACTCGGCTCCCGCCAGGTGCAGCTTGCGATCGAAAGTGCCGACGTAAAGTTTCCCACCGCCGGAATTGTCTTCGTCAAACTCACCCCGATCACCAAGCGAATCTGCCTGCGGATGCCCTGAGAGTCCAGGACGTTCGTTCGGTCCGACCATCGCCAGTTCCGCGTAGTTTCCGCGACGCCACTTCTTAGTCGAATAGAGATCGATCTCCTTCGGACCACCAAAACCATGCATCGGGTAGTACATCTCAACCCGTTCCCAACGATGATCGTCGTCGTCTTCATCAAACACGAAATACATTGTGGCCCAACGTGCAGTGAAGAAAGAGTCGTAACTCTTCTCGTGTGGCATGTACATCAGCTCGTCGATCTTGCGCCAGTTGTTCCACTGGAAACAGGCGTCGAACTTCGGATTGCCTTTAAGCGCTGGATATTTGTGCACAAACTGTCGATACGGAATGCCTGGACCACCGGCACCACGCAGCGACATATCGTAGTCAGTCTCGTTACCTTTGGTTGAATCGTTGTCGAGATCAAACGTCGCGAACGCCTCGCTCAGCACGCCGGTAAGTTTGGTCACGTCTTTATCGAGCGGCGGGACTGGATCGAGCCAGCGAATCGCCATTTCACTTGCCCCATCGCCATCGAAGTCGAAGAAATCAAAAGGGTTTTCCCAGTTTAGTCGTGGATCGGGTAGAGACTGTGGCGGGCGATGAACCTTTAGAAAAATCGCATTGCCGTTGTAATCCGGAAGCCAGTCGTTGGTGCCTGTGTAGCCCCAGTTGTCGTTACCAAAGTCGTAGTTCTGCCAGTCGAGCCAACCAAGCACGCCGTCTTTTTCAACGTCGATAAAGACCATCCAATGCGACTCGGCCGGATCGAATTTCCCGTTGGACCACTCGCGGCCCTGCGTCGCAAAGGCCTGCATGTCGGCGCGGCCATCGCCGTCGTTGTCGGCCCACTTGATGTTGATGTCGGTTGCGCTGTCGTAAATCCCGTCGCCGTTCTTGTCGATTTGCATCACGTCGGCAACTTGATCGCCGCGTGTGTCGGTCGGAAGCATGTCGCCATTCTCATCAAGCCAGCGAACACGCTTGCCGTTCCACCAACGCTCGAGAATATCGGGCTTGCCATCGTTGTTGATGTCGAGCCGAACGATTTCGTCGGACGGCGTGGTGGATTTGAGTGCGGTCTTGCGGAGATCAAGGTTGCCGATCTGTGGAAAGAGTAGTAGTGCTAACAAAAAATATAGGTTCATGTTGGCGGAGGTTTATCTCACAGGATTACAGGATTGACAAGATTGGCATGATAGACTGCGCCAACCATGACGCGCATCAGTCGTCGAACTTTCTTACAAACGGCCACGACAGCAGTAGTCGCCGGCACCCTGCTCGGTAAGTCAGTTTCTTCCCGCGCTGACACAACTGCACCATTCATACACTCAGAGCGATTGACGGCGTGGGAATATCGACGCGGCAGTCTCGGAGGTCCATGGGAAGCGTGGCGGAAAGCGAATGACGACGCGAACGTTTGGACAAAAGTGGAAGTGCCTCATTGCTTTAACGCTTTTGACGCCGTCGATCCGGACGCCCCGTATTACCAGGGCCCCGGCTGGTATCGAACGAGATTGGCGGCGAAGAATCCGTTTCCGGCAGGTCGCACGCTTTTGCACTTCGAGGGCGCGGGACAAAAGACTGAAGTGTTCATTCATACCCGCCAGGTTGGTTCGCATGTCGGTGGCTACGATGAATTCACAATCGATGTCACTGACGAGGTGAATCGACGCCCAACGATTAACGGAGAGGCCGCGTTACCCCTCGCCGTGATGTGCGACAACTCGCGGGATCTGGAGATGATTCCGTCAAATCTAAGCGATTTCAACCTTTACGGCGGGCTTTATCGTTATGTGAATCTGGTCTACGTACCGGAGGTATCCATCGAACGTCTACACGTTGTACCGGAGTTACTCCCGAACGGACGAGCGAAGGTCGTGGTGCGAGGCAGACTTCACAATCCTTCAGGAATCAAGGACGTGCTCGAGCTGATTATCAACGTCAGTGGCCCGGATAATCAGGTCATTCATTCCGAGTCGGCAAAGCTCAACGCATGGACAGGCACTCAGGATCTGTTCACATTTGTCATCGACTCCCCGTCGTTATGGTCGCCGAAACATCCATCACTCTATCTCTGTGTCGTAGCGCTGAATCGTGACAACGGAATCTCGAAAATCGGCGCGCGATTTGGCGTTCGCTCGTTTGAGTTCGTGAAAAACGGGCCGTTCAAGCTCAACGGCGAACGACTGTTGATTCGCGGCACGCAGCGTCACGAAGATCACGCGGGCGTCGCCGCCGCGATGACCGACGACCTCATGCGGAAAGAAATGCGCCTGATAAAAGACCTCGGCGCGAACTTCATTCGTCTCGGACATTTTCAACAGTCACGAACGATCCTCGAACTATGCGATGAACTCGGGCTGCTCGTGTGGGAAGAGATTCCGTGGTGTCGCGGCGGGCTCGGCGGCGAACGTTACAAAGAGCAGGCGCGCCGCATGTTGCGCAACTTGATCGATCAACATCGCAATCATCCGTCTGTGATCATTTGGGGACTCGGCAACGAGAACGACTGGCCGGGCGATTTCGAAGAGTTTGATAAAGACAAGATTCGCTCGTTCATGATCGAACTCAACACACTCGCGCACGCACTCGATCCGACCCGAAAGACGGCAATCCGGCGTTGTGATTTCTGCAAAGACGTGGTCGACGTTTATTCTCCGTCGATCTGGTCCGGCTGGTATCAGGGCCGCTACACCGAGTACAAAACGCGAGTGGAGACCGAGATCAAGAAGGTCGATCACTTTCTGCACATGGAATGGGGCGGCGACAGTCACGCGCGCAGACATTCCGAAGTGATCGAGGTTCTCGCGCGCGCACCACAGGAAGGCGATTGGTCGGAAACGTATATCTGCAACGTCTTTGACTGGCACTTGAAAGAGCAGGAGACGATGACCGATCTGACCGGCAGTGCGCAATGGATCTTCAAAGACTTCGCGACGACATTGCGACCGGGAAATCCGGTGCCGCGTGTTAATCAGAAGGGACTCGTCGAGCGCGATTTCACGTTGAAGGAAGGATATTTCGTGTTTCAGTCGTACTGGGCTGAGCAGCCGATGGTCCATATCTACGGACATACGTGGCCCGTGCGTTGGGGTGAGCCTGATGAAGCAAAGCTCGTAAAGGTTTATTCAAACTGCGCGGCGGTTGAGTTGTTTGTGAACGGTGTTTCGGCGGGCGTAAAGAAGCGCAACAGCCAGGATTTTCCGGCGGCGGGATTACGCTGGATGGTGAAGTTCAAAGCGGGCGAGAATGTTGTGCGCGCTGTGGCAAAGGAAGGCGACCTCTCAGATCAAGTTAAGTTCGTGTATCAGACTGAGAAGTGGGGTAAACCTGCTAAGCTCGTACTTTCGGAATCGAGCGACGTTCTGGAAGTGAAGCTGGTTGATGCAAATGGGATTCAATGTCTCGATGCACGCAACTTCGTGCGCTTCGGATTGGCAGGCGATGGTGACTTGATCGACAACCTCGGAACTTCAACTACATCACGTAAAGTCCAACTCTATAACGGTCGCGCTGAGATCAAGGTACAGCGAAAGGGGAAGTCGATTGTCAGTGTTTCTTCTGAGGGACTTGAAACTGCATTCTTAAATGTTTAAGCCGCAGATGAACGCAGATAAACGCGGATCAGAAGGAAATGTTTCTGATCCGCGTTTATCTGCGGCTTAATATACTTAAAGAGAGAAAGTACCGTAGAACGCGCTGTTCTCACCGGAACGCGACCACGGCTCGCCGACGACTTTGCCCGAGTAAAGCGCTTTCGATGTGTAACCGACCTTGCGGTTCTCGAGGCCGACCAATGGTGAATACCAGACGAGGTTCGGCATCTTGCAGCAGAGATCGTTCGGCATCGCTTCGACATTGATCGCAGCTTCGTTAGTGACTACCGCGTAAGTGCGACCACTTCGTTCGAAGGCGATCGGCGCGGTTCGTACTTCAACGATTCTGCCTAACGACGACTCGTATTTCGCTTTCAGCGCGTTGGTCATTGCCAGTGCCTGTGTGCGCGAGGCGCTGGAGTCGATGATGATTTCAGATTGCCGCGCAGCATTGGTCTCGCCGAGGTTTGCGTCGGCGCTGACGATTGCGATCACGCGCACGCCGCTCAGATCCACGCCCTGCCATTTTCCAGAGGTGACATTCCAGGCCATCAGCGCATCGCGTCCGGTGGTGACCACTTCGCCATTGTAATGACAGGCGCCGGCGAAAACACTCGCCGTGCGCACTTCCACGTAATCGCCACGAAGACTGACGCTCTCGGCTTTTGAACTGAAAACCAGCGCGCTCACTGCTACGAGCATCACTCCGAGTACTAACAATCCTTTTCGCATCTTTGTACCTCCTCGCAATACAGTCACAGATTACACAGATTTGATCGCGGATGTATAGCACGCGCGGCCGGGTCCGCAGCGTTCCGGATCGACGCGACGGTTATCGGGACCGATGACTTCCTGCGTTTCGCAGCACCAAACGTGATTCGTTGCATCGAGGTACTCGTCGGCGCTGGTCGCGAGTCGATCGAGCATGTAGTACTTCTTCGAACGCAACGATCCGCAGAACGGCGATTGGAGTGGTTCAACTGATTCGTTTGCCATAAGAGTTCTCCTAAACGCTTCCCGCTTTTGCCAGCGCGCGTCGCACGAGCGTCTGTGCAAGCGGAACCTTATATGCATTTTTCTCGAGTGGTTTCGCGTCCGCGAGTGCGATCTTTGCCGTTTCGGCTAGCACGTCGGGGGTGAGTTTCTTGCCGACGAGAAACTTCTCGGCCGCAGGAACGCGCCACGGTATCGGCGCCACGCCGCCGAGAACGATTCGTGCCTCTCTCACTGACTGATTTGGTCCTAATCGCAATGCAACTGCCGCGGACGCGAGCGCAAAGTCGAGCGATTCGCGCTCTTTGAATTTCAGGTACGTTGACCTTTCGCCGAGCGGAGACGCAGGAACGTTGATCTGTGTGATGATGTCGTCGTTCTGCAGAACGTTCTCGCGTCGAATGTTTCCTTCCGACGGCAGAGTAAAAAACTTATCCAAGGGAATGACGCGTTTCCCCGTCGCGCCCGTGACAGTGACCGTAGCGCCAAGCGCCACCAGCATCGGGGCCAGATCCGACGGATGAACGATGTACGATGGACCACCAGCAATGATCGCGTTGTACTTGTTCTCGCCGCTGGCCGCGTAACACTCCGAACCGCCCTTCTTTAGACAGTTCACTTCTTCGAGCCGGAAGTACCAGCAACGCGGACGCTGACAAAGATTGCCGCCAACCGTGCCAAGATTGCGAATCTGCGGGGTCGCGATTGAATGCGCGGCTTCTACGAGTCCGGGAAAACTTTTGCGCACACCGGCGTGCTCTTCGAGCTCAGTCAACGTGACAAGCGAGCCGATCGTCAATCCTCTCGCGTTAAGAGTGATGCTGTCTAGACCGGAAATATTCTTGAGGTTGACGAGGCGAACTGGACGCGATGTGTAGTCTTTCATCGTCGTCAATAAGTCTTGTCCACCTGCAATCGGTCGCGGCGCTTCATCGATGTCACCAGCAGAAGCGCCGAGCATCTTCACGGCTTCGTTGATGTTTGCCGGATTGGTCCACTCAAATGCTTTCATTCTCTTATCCTTTTAATCCGCGTTCATCCGCGACTTAGAATATTCGGGTTCATCAACCCCATCAGGATCTTGTCGGGCGTCACCGGTGTTTCGCGCACGCGCACTCCGGTTGCGTTAAAGACCGCATTCACGAGCGCTCCCACAGCCGGAATGATGCATCCCTCGGCGATCCCGATCACCGCTTCACGTTTGTCGTCGTCGTCGATAATCGGCACCATCTCCGGCATCTCGAGACTGCCCGGCAATTTGTAATCACCAAATCCGGGATTGAGCTGTATTCCCAGGTGCGCATCCATCACCCGACCTTCCCACAACGCCATTCCGAGCGATTGGATCATGCCGCCGTTGATCTGGCTTTCCATCGTCAAACGATTCAACGGCAGCCCACCATCCTGAATGTGGACCATCTTGATCGGCTTGACGTGACCAGTTTCAACATCGACTTCGACTTCCGCAAAGCAGACGCCGTGAACCCCGCGCGCCTGCAAATCCGCACGCCACTCACCATGCGAAGTGATACCACCCGCCGGTATTGCTGCTGTAGCCTGTTGCCACGAAATCGATTGTCCTTTCGCCGAAACTTTGCCTCCGGCAAAAACTACCTCTTCCGGTTTCGGATTGCCGAGTAAAGGCGCAACGCGCTCGGCCATCAACAGACGTGCTTTGATCGCCGCGTCTTTTACCGATGGCGACAAAGATGGCGCTGTCGTGGATCCACCGGAAGGATTCGCATTGCCGAGTTTCGAATTGCCGATTCGCTCTTTGACCTCCTTGATCGTCAGGCCGAGTTCTTCGGCAACAATCGCCCTCGTGTAGGTTCGCGTTCCGGTGCCGAGATCCTGCGTGCCGACAGCAACCAGCACCGAACCATCGCGTGAAATCGTCACATCGACTTTGCACTGGTTGTTTCCACCACCGCCCCACGTACCGACAGCGCAACCCATTCCACGTTTCAACGGACCGGCATTACCGCCGGCGACAGGGTTTCTCCTGGACCAGCCAATCTCTGCGGCGCCACGCTTCAACTGCCGGTGATAAACCTCGTCGCGCAGGTTCTTAATGCGAAACTCAACCGGGTCCATTTTGATTTTGTAAGCGAGCTCATCGACCAGCGATTCAACCGCAAACGAGGCTTGCGGATGACCGGGCGCGCGCATCGCGACCGACGAATCCTCGTTTGTGTGGAGTGCATACACCTCGCGATACGTGTCACCCATGCGATAGATGTACGGCTGTCCGGCTTGCGAGCCCTGGCCAATACCGCCGAGACGATACTGCCGCGCCTGAAGAGCGACGATCGTGCCATCATTCTTCACACCCGCTTTCAACTTCTGCCACGAACCGGAACGATTCCCCGCCATGACAAACTCGTCATAACGCGTAAACATCAATTTCACCGGCGACTTCGTTTGCTTCGACAGCCTGCACGCGAGCATGCCTTCGAGCCCGAGACCAAACTTCGAACCAAAGCCACCGCCCATGTGCTCGACAGTCGTCGTTACAGCACTCTCCGGAAGTCCCAATTCTTTCGCGGCGTCGCCGTGAATGGTGAAGGTCCCTTGCGTTGAAGCGTAGATCGTTGCCGTGTCGCCGCCGCTATAGTCAACGACCATGCCGTGGGTTTCGAGGCACGTATGATGAACACGCGCGGTGATGTATTCACCTTCAACAATCGCATCCGCAGTCGCGAAAGCTGCTTCTGCTTTCTGAGGGTCGCCGTTCTTTCCTTTTTCCTGGAGATTGTTCTCCTCGGCCACTACCTTTGGCGCTTCTGGTCGAATGGCGTGATGTGCATGGACCACGTGCGGCAGAACTTCGTAAGTCACTTTGATCGCGCGCAGCGCATCACCTGCGATTTCGGGTGTCGTGGCTGCGACTGCCGCGACTGGAGCGCCTGCGAAACGCAATTCGCTTAGTGGCGCCGGGATGATCGCTTTGACGCCGGGAATCTTTGCCGCCGCCTCAGTATCGATCTTCGTGATGCGCGCATGGCCATGCGGGCAGCGCAGCACGCGAGCGTAGAGCATGCCGGGAAGGCGTTGATCGTAGGTGTAGCGAGCGACGCCCGTTGCCTTAAGTGGACCATCGACCCGCGTCATGCGGTGATTGAGTAACGTGTGCTTATCATTTGGCCCCCAGCCTGGTCCGGCATCTTCGTCGACTTCAATCTCAACCATCTGCTCGACGCCGTTAACGACTCGTGGCACACGGATCTTCTTTTTCGGTTTGGGAGTAGGTTGTGCTTGTGGCTGTTGTTGCATGACTTTTTCCTTGGATTTCTCTGTTCAACCTCTGTGTTCTCTGTGCCTAAGTGGTTGTCGTATGCGTTGGCGTGATTAACCACTGAGGCACAGAGAACACAGAGGTTGCACAGAGAAGAAGTTCACCCTTTCGCGGCCACGAGAGCCGCTTCGAAAACTCTCGGATAGGTGCCACAGCGGCAGAAGTTTCCTTTGCACGCTTCCTTCACTTCCGCGAGCGATGGGTTCGGGTTTTTCTTCAGATATGCGGAGATAGTGGTGACAAATCCCGGCGTGCAGAAACCACACATCAAAGCGTCGTTCTCGACGAATGCCGCCTGCACTGCATTGGGGTTTTCAGGAGTGCCCAAACCTTCAACTGTCGTGATCTTTTTCTTTGTCGCATCGACCGCGAGCACCAGGCACGAGTACACGGGTTTGCCGTCAAGCAGCACCGTACACGCGCCACACGTGCCTACGTCGCAAACGAGTTTTGGACCGGTGACGGCCGGATCGAGATGATTGCGCAACGCGTTGAGGAGAGTAGTGCGAGGTTCGACTTGAGCCTCGCGCTGCTGGCCATTCACATCCAGAACCACTTTGACAGTTCCCGACAAAGTCTCCGGAGTTGTCTCTTTCTCTTCGGCTTCCGCTTCTGTCCATAAACGATCGGCAATCGCAGCGCCGGCGCCGGCGATACCCATCCCTTTCAAAAATCTGCGTCTGCCTGGGTCGTGAGCGGTTTGTTTTTGGTCGTCACGATCGTCACGAGACTTGGTCATTGCTTCTCTCCCGCAGTTGTGTTATTGGTCAAACCATTTGCCGGACTGACCTGGAGTTACCGCTGATCTGTAGTTGGTTGGATAAGTTACCACAGGATTTACAGGATTTCTCAGGATTTGCATGAGTCATCCTGTCAATCCTGAAAAATCGTGTAAATCCTGTCTAAAGGACGAGGAAAACTAATGAGGCCCATTGCCGTAATTGCGCTTTTGACAATTTCCTTCACAGTTAACGCGTACGGGAAGAGGGACGTGAAGGCTGACTTGTCTGTCTCAATGGTTGAATCAACCATGAAGCGATACCCCACCGCAAAAGATCTCGGCTCGTGGGGTTATGCCAAGTCGCTCTATTTGTACGGACAATATCTGACTTACAAGCGGACTCGCGATCCTCGTTATCTCAAGTACATCAAAGACTGGATCGACATGCACGTCGATGAACAGGGAGTTGTCAGGAGCACAAACGCGCAGGGCGAAGTCCGGGAGATCACGTTTGACAACCTCGACAGCATGCTTCCCGGTAACCTCCTGCTGCTGCTCTATCAGGAGACAAAAGATCCCAAATACAAGCTCGCGGCTGACCGCATACGAAAGCGATTCGATACTTACCCGCGCACGAAAGATGGCGGATTCTGGCATGCGACCGGCAAGAGCCGAGAATCGCAGCTCTGGGGCGACGGCGTGTTTATGTCGATGCCGTTCTTGGTGCGTTATGGATCCATGTTTGGCGACAGCAAATACGCGAATGACGAGGCAGTTCTTCAACTCCTGACATATAACCAACACCTTAATGACCCGTTCACCGGCCTGATGTTTCACGCCTACGATGAAAGTGGACAATCAACCTGGGCCGATAAAGAAACCAAACATTCGGCAGAGAAATGGTGTCGCGCGATGGGTTGGTTTGGGATGACGTTGATCGAAGTGCTCGAACTCCTGCCGCGCAATCATCCGATGCGGCAGCTATTGGTTGGCCAGGTCACGTTAATGGTCAAAGCGTGGGCGCGCTATCAGGACGAAAAAACCGGCCTCTGGTACCAGATCGTGGATAAGGGTGACAACCCTAATAACTGGCTCGAGACTTCGAGTTCGAGCATGTACACCTACGTCATTTCGATGGCCGTCGATCGTGGTTATGTGCCGAAGAAATATGGTGAAAGTGCGCGCCGCGGATATGATGGCGTCCTAACGAAAATCACATTAGGCCGCGAGGATGGGCAGACTTATCTCGCAGATATTTGCGAAGGCACCAACGTTGCGGATCTCACCTACTATCTGGCGCGCAAGCGCAACGTCAACGACTTTCACGGCCTCGGGGCGTTTCTGATCATGAACGAGAAGTTCATGAATCCAGCCCTCAGAGGGAGCAGTCGCACACTCTTTCAACCAATAAAGCCAACCACAAAACACGCAGATTAAAATTTTGCCCAATCTGCGGACAAAACTCTTGACCTCTGCCGAAATTGGTATTATAAGTTCGGCACTCGGCGTTAAATTGTTATGACCAATTTGGGTTCCAAACTAAAAATCGTGCCGCCGGCTCGTTCCGGCCAGACGACGGAGCAGGTTGTGGCTCGTGTTTACGAACTGATCAAGCGCGAGGATTTGAAGCCCGGCGAGCGCCTGCCACCCGAGCGAGAGTTATCGAAACAACTCGGAATCAGCCGCCCTTCATTGCGTGCCGCTTTGAGTTCTTTGACCTCGATGGGTGTGCTGCAGTCGCGACAGGGAGCCGGCACCTTTATCGTCGACGGACCGCCGGCACTCGACAGTGAACCACTGCGTTTGCTGGCGCAGCTTCACGGTTTCAGTTTCGAGCACATGTTTGAAACCAGATCGGTATTGGAAGTGGGCGCCGCCGGACTCGCTGCCGAGCACGCGACCGGGGAGCAACTCGCCAACATGTCCGAGGAGATCGCTGACATGTTCGCGGCGCTCGACGATCCGCAGCAATTTCTCGTGCACGATCTCAAATTTCATCGTGCAGTCGCGTCTGCGTCAGGAAATCCTACGCTCGCGACCCTCGTGGAGATGGTCTCGGCAATTCTTTACGAGCGCCGTCGCGAGACGATCGAGCGCGCGCACGATTTCAAAGAAGCGCTCGAGTTGCACCGGAGAATTTATCGGGCCATTCGCGCACGCAAGCCGGAAGAGGCTCGTGAAGCAATGCGAGAGCACATTGTTCGCGCCCAGAGAGCTTTTGCGATTGAGGAAGAGCAGCACCGTGCAAAGCAAGATAAGAAGTGGGAAGCGTAGTCGCTTTTAGTCAGGAAAGTGCCTGGACAGCGTACTGACCATGTCCAGGAGTAAGAGTTCACCCCGAAGGCGTGTCGGCCGCCGCCGTGCGATTCGAAAAGGCCGGCCATAACCGGAAAACCAGTTTTGTACTTTTGAGCGGATAGGCCCCTCGTCTTTTTAATTAAATTGTCCCAAGTAGAGACAATTTCAGGAAGCATCGATTCGGCAGGATTTGCAAACTCGAAGGAGGAGTCCCATGTTCAGTTTTCTGCGTTGTAAGCCAACCATCCTGATGATCGCCACCGTGTTGCTTGCTTTCGCTGTGGGTGCACACGCGCAAACCATCACTGGATCAATCTCCGGTGCTGTTATGGATTCCACCGGCGGTATGATTCCCGGCGCCATCATCACCCTCACCAGCGAGAAGACTGGACAATCACGCAACTCCAGCACGAACGGTGAAGGTCGCTTCAATTTTGCAGCTTTGCAACCAGGCACCTACGCCCTGAAGGTTGAGCGCCAGGGCTTTCAAACACTCGAACAACGAGGCGTGATCCTGACCGCCAACGAGAATCTTGCGCTTGGAGATTTGAAGCTTCAAGCCGGGCAGGTCAGCGAGACGGTTAGCGTGATGAGTGAAGGCGCAATCGTCGAACGTGAAAGCAGCGATCTGACAGCTCGTCTTACCGCCGATCAGATCAACCTGATCTCCACCAAAGGCCGCGATGTTACTTCGCTGCTGCGCCTCCTCCCAGGAACTTCAAACAATGACGACATCGAAGGCGCGGGCGATGGCTTCGGAACCGATCTGCCAAACATCTCCGGACAACGTGGACGATCGACTGTACCGACGATCGATGGACTGTTTGCGGGCGAACCGAGCGGCTCAAACAAACTGAGCATGACGATCAATCAGGACGCCGTCGCTGAAGTCAAAGTGCTACGCAACAACTACGGTGCTGAGTACGGCAATAACGGTGGCGCGATCATAAACATCGTTTCGAAAGGTGGTGGTAAGGATTATGCGGGCACGGCCTACTACTTCCTGCGCAATGAGTCGCTGAATGGCAGTCCCTTCTTCAACAATAAAGCAGGATTGCCGAGACCGTTGTATCGTCACCTCTATCCCGGCGGCAATGTTGGTGGACCATTACCGTTGCCGAGATTTGGTGAAGGCGGAAAGTTCTGGTTGAAGGACAGAGCTTTTTTCTTCTTCTCATACGAGAAGCCGCATCAGATTACGCCAAATGATCCGCGTTTTGTGACGGTACCGTCTGCTCTCGAACGCAATGGAAATTTTTCTCAATCGATCAACTCCAACGGCGCGCAGGTGTTTGTTCGGGATCCGTTGAATCCCGGCACCGGCTGCAGTGCCAGTGACACCAGCGGTTGTTTCAAAGATCCAACGCGTGCGACGGCATCGAATCCGCTTGGTCTGAACATCATTCCACAAGCACGATGGAACGCCAGCGGCGTCGCACTGCTGAATTATTTTCCGTTGCCCAACACGTTAGGAGGAACGGGCGGTAGCGCGTTCAATTATGTAGCGCAGAGTCCCACTGACGTACCAAAGCGAAGCAAAGTGATCCGCTTTGACGTCAAGCCTTCGGATAAAGATACGATCTACTGGAAGTATCAATGGTGGACTTCGGACAACCTTGGTACAGGAACCTCCGGCTGGCCCGGTAATGACAACAATCGCTGGGGCATCAACTCTCATTATCTCTACACAGACGATGGTTGGACAGCGAACTGGGTACGCGTAGTCAATTCGAGTGTCGTAAATGAATTCAACTTCGGCATGCGTCACGACTCGGAAGGTTTCATTCCCGGCGACGGCGAGATTGAACGTCTACAAAGAACCGCGTTGAATTACACGGCGCCGCAGCTCTTTTCGCAGAACAATCACCTCGGCACTATTCCTCGCGCGACCAACTGGGGCGGTGTGCGTGGTCCAACGAATGGCGTGGCAAACATCAACTGGCTCGATCGTTGGGGTGAGATCGGCAACGACTACGTCAAGCCTTCGTTTGCTGATAATCTCTCGATCACTCACGGAGATCACAGCTTCAAATTTGGCGTCTATTACGAGCGAATAAAGAACGGTGAGGCGCCAGGTGGTCAATGGTCGGGTGTCTTCAACTTCGCCGGCAACGACAGTAACTACACAAATGCGCTCGGCAATACAGGCTACGCTTATGCGAATGCGCTGATCGGCAACTTCCGGAACTACCAGGAATCGACGGCACGCCCGTTTACGAATCTTAGTTTGACGCAGGTGCAGTGGTATGTGGCTGATCAGTGGAAGATGAATCGTCGCATGACGGTCAACTACGGTGTGCGTTTTGGCTACCATTCCCCGTTTGAACAGATCGATGGACAAGGATCGAACTTCGTTCCCCGTCTCTTTGATCCATCGAAAGCAGTTGCATTGTACGAACCCGCTTGTGCGGTTGCCTTCACGCCGCCTGCAACGTGCCCGACGGCGTCGCGCCGCGCACGCGATCCGATCACGGGCCAACTCTTTGTGCTGGCTGGTCCAACCGCAAACCTCGTCGGCGCGATCGTTCCGAACAGCGGCAATCCAAATAACGGCTTGCAACTCGGAAGCGATCCGAGCACTCCGACCGGGTTTAGAACAACAAGACCAATCGATATCGAGCCGCGACTTGGTTTCGCGTGGGATCTTTTGGGAGACGGCATCACCGTGCTGCGTTTTCAGGCCGGCGTTTATCATGCGCCACGGGTCGGTGGTGGAACTACGGGCGGTAATCTCGTCAATAACCAACCCGCGAATCGTTCGTTCAGTATCGACTTCGGCAACATCAATCAGCTGGCGAATTTGACAGGCACTGCGATAACGCGGCCTTCAAACATCAACGCTGTCGAAGTCGATTCGAAGACTCCGACTATCTATAACTTCACACTCGGAGTGCAGCGCGAAATTGGTTTCAAGACTGTTCTGGAGGTGAGTTACGTCGGTTCGTTTGCTCGCCACCTGGGCCAGCGAATCAACATCAACGACATTCCCGACGGCGCCAAGCTCGGCACAAACAACTTCAGCCCGGTCACTGGAAGTCGTTTGCCGGACGAGTTCCTGAGACCGTATCGCGGCTATGGCGACATCAACGTTGTCACCTGGGCCGGAACTTCAAACTACAACTCGTTGCAGGTGCAGGCGAATCGCCGTTACACGCGCGGTTTCCAGGCCGGATTGGCTTATACCTATTCGAAGTCGTTTGATTATGCGAACGACGATTCATCGGATGTGTTCTTTGGACGGCCGTTCAAGGCTTTCAACTACGCGCCTTCCGATTTCGATCAAACACACATCTTTACAGTGAACTACATTTACGACGTGCCGGCGTTGAGTCGACACCTTGGCAACAATGGTTTCGCGTCTGCCATCCTCGATAACTGGCAGATTTCCGGCACGACCTCGTATGCGAGTGGCAAGCCGAAGAACATAAGCGCCACCTATTCGAATACCGCCGCCGTGATTTCACTTGGACAACAGTGTCCAGTTGGCTCAAGTGTGACCGCGACTACCGCGACGACACAAACCTGCACACCGATTACTGATTTCACGGGCGGCGGCATCAACGCGCGTCCGTTCATGGTTTGTGATCCGATGGATGGCGACTTTGGCGTCGATTCGACTGGCACGCCGCGAGCATTCAACGTCTCGTGTTTTGCGAAACCATTTGCAACCGGGCAGATCGGCAACATGCCGCGCAACGCGGTGCGCATGCCGTCGATCTTTAACAACGATCTCGCGTTTTTCAAGAATTTCAAATTCGGCGAGAAACGCGCGTTACAACTTCGCTGGGAGATCTACAATATTTTCAACCATTCGAATTTCCGGGACATCGACGCCGGCGTCGCTTACGGTCTCGTAGTCAACAATCCGAGCACGGCGACTCCCAAGGCCGCTTGTTCGTTGAGCAACGTTTGCACGACGAGTTTCCAGCAGACGAATGCGAGATTCGGAGCCGTGATCGCGGCACGCACTCCACGCGTGATGCAGGCTTCGATCAGATTTAATTTCTAGGATCATTTAACCGCGGATGATGCGGATAAAAATCAGGATTGGGAGGACGCGTCATGTTTCCAGTAAAACGCATGTTTTAATGGCATTTACGCGCGCGATCGGGATTGTGTTTGTTATTGCAGTCCTGCTGCTGCCAGTTACCACATCAGCCCAAAAAGCTCCGCGCGTCTTTATTCTCGAGGCGAAGCAACTCGCGCCCGATCTCGTCAAACTCGAACGCGACGCTAAGAAGGCGTTGACGAGTGGTCCATTCTCCATAACGAGCAAAGCCATTACGCCGCCCAGTGGTGATAAGCACGACTACATGAGCCAGGCGCCTTACTTCTGGCCCGATCCGCATCGTCCCGACGGTTTGCCTTACATCCGTCGCGACGGCGAGCGCAATCCCGAGATCGAGAAGTTTACGGATCATCGTGTCATGGACCAACTGGAATCGGCGGTCGAGACGTTGGCACTCGCCTATTACTCAACGCAAAAAGAAGAGTACGCTGCCAAAGCGGCTACGCTGCTGCGTGCATTCTTCCTGGATCCGGCAACGCGCATGAATCCAAACTTGCAATTCGCGCAAGCGATTCCGGGCATAAACACCGGGCGCGGCATCGGCTTGATCGAGACACGCGGATTGACACGGATTGTCGATGCGATTGGGTTGTTGGCGGGTTCGAAGGCGTGGACCGCGACGGATCAGAAGGGGATCGAACAGTGGTTCGCGAAGTTCTTGCAATGGATGCTGGACAGCAAAAATGGGCGTGATGAAGCAGCGGCAAAGAACAATCACGGTACTTTCTACGACGTGCAGGTCACTTCGTTCGCGTTGTTTCTCGGCAAGACCGATCTGGCAAAGTCGGTTTTGGAAACTGCTAAAACAAAACGCATCGCCGTTCAGATCGAACCTGATGGCCGGCAACCGCTCGAACTCGCGCGCACAAAAGCGTGGAGTTACAGCGTCGGCAATCTTGACGGTTTAATGCAGCTCGCCCGTTTGGGTGAGAACGTCGGCGTCGATCTATGGAACTACGAAACACGCGACGGACGCAGCATTCGCAAAGCTCTCGAGTTTTTGCAGCCGTTCGCGTCAGGCGAGAAGAAGTGGTCTTATCAACAACTCGGCGAATGGCCTCCGCAGATACTGTTTCCGCTGATTCGTCGCGCCGAAACTCACTATCAAACGGATTCTCCGCGTAAATCCAACCAGGATCCGTAAAATCCGTGGCTAATTTTATTGACAGAAGTCACGGCGCCTACTAGACTCCGTTACCGCTAACGAAAATTTACTTCAACCCAGGAGACAATGTGATGAACAGGCGAAACTACCTGGCCCTGATGGGCGCAGCTGCAGGCGCGGTCGCAACCAGTTCGAAGTTAGAGCTAGTGTCAGGGCAAGAGCAGCGGCCCGCAGATCCGGGCGCTCCCACCACTTCGACGATTGAAGACCGTGCGCGCCGCATGAAGTGGTGGCACGAAGCAAAATTCGGCATGTTTATTCACTGGGGGTTGTACAGCACGCTGGGTCGTCACGAATGGGTGATGGAAAATGAAGGCATTCCCGCGAAAGAGTACGAGCAGTACGCAAACAACTTCAGACCGAAGCCAAATTTCGCCACCGCCTGGGCTCAGCTCGCGAAGCGCGCCGGTATGAAATATATGGTGATGACTTCCAAGCATCACGAAGGCTTCTGCAACTTCGATTCAAAGTTAACTAATTACTGCGCCACTAAAAAAGCTCCGGGTCGAGATTTGGTGAAAGAGTATGTTGAGGCGGCGCGCGCTGAAGGGTTGAGAGTTGGGTTTTATTATTCACTGATGGATTGGCACCATCCCGATGGCGCGCGTTGTCTGAAAGACGAAGCCGCACGGCGACGTTTTGTCGATTACATTCACGGGCAGGTTCGGGAGTTAATGACCAACTACGGCAAGATCGACATCCTCTGGTACGACGTGCCCTGGCCGCTCGATGCGAACGGTTGGGAGTCAGTCGAGATGAATACGATGGTGAGAAAGCTTCAGCCGGACGTCATCATCAATAATCGTTCGAAGATTCCAGAAGATTTCGACACTCCCGAACAACGCATAGAAGCGTCAGCGAACCGCCCGTGGGAATCGTGCATGACGTTGAACGATAGTTGGGGTTATCACAAAGCTGATCGTAACTGGAAGAGTCCGACGACGGTTATTCGCAATCTGATTACGTGCGCGCGCGACGGCGGCAATTATCTTCTGAACATTGGTCCAACTGAGGACGGCTCGATCCCACTCGAATCCGTGCAGGTGCTCACGACTGTGGGCGACTGGATGAGCAAGCACGGCGACGCGATTCGCCTTTCGAATAACTGTCAGCCACGGCGTGGTAACTACTTGAGTTTCACGCGCCGAGCCAACACGCTTTACGCGCATGTTCATTACTGGCCGGGTGAAACGGTGGTGATTGGAAACTTGTTGAATAAGGTCAGTTCAGTGACGATGCATGGAAGCAACACGGCGGTGAAGTTTGAGCAGGACGATTTTCGTATTCGGTTGGTAGGCTTACCGAAGCGCGCGCCGGAGCTCGTCACAACCTTCGCGCTCGAGTGCGATGGCGAACCGAAGCAGAGTCACGAGGGGAAAAGAGCAGAGAAGCCCCGTGAGGTCAACGCGTAGTTTTAGACAGGATTTACAGGATTAATACAAGATGAACAATATATCCTGTAAATCCTGTTTCCATCTTGTAAATCTTGTCCCATGATCGATAGCCACCAACACTTCTGGCAGGTAGGTCGTTTTGATTACCCGTGGATGTCGAGCGATCTGGGTGTGCTCTATCGCGATTATCTCCCACACGATTTATCACCGATCCTGCAACGCAACCGCGTCGTCAAAACCGTTTTGGTTCAGGCGAGTAACAGAGTCGCCGAGTCGCGCTGGCTGTTAGAACTCGCCGAAACGAATAGCTTCATATCCGGAGTTGTTGGTTGGGTTGATTTAACGAGTGTCGATATCAACACCTCATTGGACGAACTGTGCGCTAATCCGAAATTCAAAGGCGTGCGACACCTGGTTGAAAGCGAACCGAACGATGACTGGCTCATTCAACCTTCGGTCATATCGGGCCTGCAACAACTTTCTGCACGCGGCCTTTCGTACGATCTGCTCGTTCATACTCGACATCTGAAACACGTACCTCAGGTTGCGGAGAACTGTTCGGATCTCGCTCTGGTAATCGATCATCTCGCGAAACCGCCAATAGCTCGCAATGAGATCACGGAATGGTCCAGGGCGCTGCAACCACTTGCGCATTACTCAAATATCTATTGCAAGCTTTCCGGCCTGGTCACCGAAGCAAACTGGAACTCCTGGCAAACAGACGATCTCCGTCCCTTTGTCGATGTTGCGCTCGAATACTTTGGCCCGGATCGAATGATTTTTGGCAGCGACTATCCGGTGTGCCTGCTGGCTGCGTCTTATGATCGTGTGCTCGATTCTTGTCAGGAGTTGCTGAGCGATCTCGCCGCAGCGGATCGCGATAAGATATTTTCTCAGAATGCTACAAAGTTTTATCGTCTTGACTGATGGCTGAAACCTTTTTCATCACCGGCGCACAGGGTTGCATCGGATCCTGGATCGTGAAGGCGCTGATTGAGCGTGGCGACACGGCCGTTGTTTTCGATCGCAGCGATGACTCGCGTCGTCTAAGTGCGATCATGAGCGACGAAGATCTCGCGCAGGTACGTTTCATCACCGGCGACATCACTGATGGCGCGTCGGTGTTATCGGCGCTGGATGAGTCTGGAGCATTGACAGTGATTCATCTCGCCGGTCTGCAAGTACCGATTTGCAAGGCCGAACCGGTTGTGGGCGCGCTCGTGAACGTGACCGGCACGCTAAACGTTTTTGAAGCTGCACGAAAGCTCGGATTGAAGCGAGTGGTTTATGCCAGTTCGGCGGCCGTTTATGGAATTAATGACGACGATGTTGCTCTTGACGAGACAGCCCAGTGTGAGCCGACTACTCACTACGGCGTCTTTAAGCGCGCGAACGAAGGCAATGCCCGTGTTTATTATCTCGATCACGGAATCAACAGCGTCGGTCTGCGCCCCTTAACCGTCTACGGCGTTAATCGCGACACCGGTCTTACAAGCGATCCGACCAAGGCGATGAAGTCTGCCGTACTCGGCCGGCCGTACCACATCCGCTTCGGCGGCGCCACCGATTTTCAATACGTTGCTGATACCGCAGCAGCATTTATCGCGTGCGCAGACAATACCTGCGAAGGCGCACATGTCTTCAATCTCCATGGTGAAACTGTCAGTGTCGACCGCATTACTAACTTCATAAACGTGCAGGTTTCGTCTTCCAATAGCGACTTGATCACATTTGGCGGTCCACCAATTCCGATCGCAGCGGCAATGGACGACTCAGCCATCAGAAGGATAATCGGTTCCTTGCCTTCGACACCGCTCGAGATTGGTGTGCGTGAAACGATGGACCGGTTTGCATTGCTTCGTGATGCCGGACGCCTGGATACGAGCGATTTGATCTTATGAGTGCAGTACCGCTAACAAACCTGACCGACTTGCAGTTGTCGTCCAGCCAGACGATGAAAGCGATTGTCCTGTATGACGTGCATCGTCTCGAGGTGCGTGACATTCCGCGCCCAGCCATTTCGCCTTACGAAGTGTTGATTCGCGTCACGGCAGTTGGCCTTTGCGGAACTGACGTGCACATCTTTGCAGGCCACGCAAACTACAACACGAATGAGTACGGACAACCGATCCCGCTCGCCGTGCAGCCACAAATTCTCGGCCACGAGATTACTGGTGTCGTGGAGCAAGTTGGGAGTGCAATTACTGATCTGCGGGAAGGCGATCGCGTAGTTGTGGACCAGGGATTGAACTGTGTTAGCCGCCGGCGCGAGATGCTTTGCGAATATTGCCGCAGTGAGAATAGCCATCAATGTGAGTTTTACCGGGAACATGGAATTACCGGGTTGCCGGGCGGATTGGCGGAATTCATTGCGGTGCCTGCTGTAAACGCAGTAAAGATCACTGCTCCACTTGATCCGTCGGTCGCAGCTCTTGTCGAGCCACTCGGTTGCATAATCCACTCGTCGGATATGGTTGCAAAGGCACGCACGCGTCATGCGGTGAGGGGTGAAAGTGGTGAGCGGCGTGTTCGTAGCGTGTTAATATGCGGCGCTGGACCCGCAGGACTGTTGTTCACGCAGTATCTTCGTAACGTGCTGTCATACGAAGGACTACTGTTTGTCAGTGATCCGAACGAGCGCAAACGACAGCTCGCAAGGCAACTTGGTGCTGACGAAGCAATCGATCCAGTTACTTCCGATCTGGTTGAAATGGTCCATGAACACACCGGCGGCAAGGGTGTTGAGTATTTGATTGAAGCTTCAGGATCGGGCGATGTTTTTCGTTCCATGCCGGGGTTGATTTGCAAGCAGGCGACGGTTTTGTGTTACGGGCACGGTCATTCCGGAACCGACTTAAGTGTTTTGAGCAGCATATTTTTTAAGGAGCCCGTGCTGGTGAGTTCGGTCGGAGCTTCTGGTGGTTTTGAAAGCGATGGCCGGCCGTCTGTGTACACGCGTGCGTTGAATTTAATCGAGCAGAAACGGATCGAGATTGCGCCGCTCATCACGCATCGCTACACGTCGTTCGCAGATGTCGAGAAAGCGTTGTCGACTGACATTCATGCCGCAGACTATGTGAAGGGCGTCGTTGTTTTAGCCTCGGATCTTCGCCGATGAACGCAGATCAGCGAAAATCCGCGTTCATCTCCGGCTAATACTCTACCGTATGAAGGTTTCGCTATTCGTCACCTGTCTCGTCGATCAATTGTGGACCAGCGTTGGCGTGAGTAGTGCGAAGGTGTTGCGCCGTGTCGGCTGTGAAGTCGAGTTTGACAAGCGACAGACGTGTTGTGCGCAACCGGCTTTCAATACTGGTTACCTTGATGAAGCGCGCCTCGTAGCTCAGCATTTCATCCGAATCTTTGAAGAGAGCAAGGCTGACGCGATTGTCAGCCCGTCAGGCTCGTGCACGGCGATGGTGCAACATTACCAGCAGTTGTTTGCGGGCGATCCCGAGTGGCTGCCTCGTGCGCAGGCAGTTGCAGCAAGAACGCACGAGCTTAGTTCGTTCCTGATCCGCGTACTCAAAGTGGAAGATGTGGGTGCGTCCTGGGAGGGACGATTGACCTGGCACGACGCGTGTCATGGTTTACGCGATCTCAACTTGAACAGCGAGCCGCGAACGCTGATTCGAAACGTGCGTGGCGCGGAGTTCGTTGAGCTGGAACACGCTGATTCGTGTTGCGGTTTTGGCGGCACGTTTTCGATAAAGTATCCGGAGATCTCCGTCGCGATCCTGGATGAGAAGATCGATGCTATCGAGCGCGCGGGGGTTCAAGCGGTGGTGTCTGGCGATGCGAGTTGTTTGATGCAAATTGGCGGCAGGCTGTCGCGCAAAGGATCCAAGGTGAAAGTGATGCACCTGGCGGAATTATTAGCCGCGGATTTACACGAATAAACGCGGATTAGAATGAATCATTTAAGCAGCGAAACATTCGATCAGAACGCGAAAGCCGCGCTGGCTGATGCGCACTTGCGGGGCGCGCTGAAAAATGCGACGTCGCTGTTTGGTGAGCGTCGCAAGGCGGCAGCGGCGAGTCTGCCAAATTGGGAAGACTTGCGCAGTGAGGCGCGAGCGATAAAGGACGAGGTGCTTTCGCATCTCGATCGATATCTTGAAGAGTTTGTTGGCAATGCGGAAGCTCGTGGCGCAAAGATTCATTGGGCACGCGATGCTGGTGAAGCGAACTCGATCATCTGCGGACTAGCATCAGATCGAAAAGCACGCACGGTCGTCAAGAGTAAGAGCATGACCACCGAGGAGACGCATCTCAACATTGCACTCGAAGCTGCGGGAATGCAGGTTGTCGAAACAGATCTCGGTGAGTACATCATCCAACTCGCGGACGAACCGCCTTCACATATCATTGCACCAGCCATTCACAAAACGCGCGGACAGATTGCGGAACTCTTCAACGCAGAACTGGGGATGCCTCTCACAGACGACGTGGCACGCCTGACCAGCACTGCGCGCGCCACGTTGCGCGATCGTTTCGCGGCTGCTGACGTCGGCATCAGCGGCGTAAATTTTGCAATCGCTGAAACAGGCACGATTGTCATCGTTGAAAATGAAGGCAACATTCGTTTGACCACCAGTCTGCCGCCGGTTCACATGGCGGTGATGGGGATTGAAAAAGTCTTGCCGCGCTTTGCGCATCTCGACGTATTTCTCAAGCTTTTGCCGCGTTCCGGAACGGGCCAAAGATTAACTACTTACCAGTCGTACATCACTGGAACAAAACGACAGCCAACTGATGAAGGTCCGGAAGAGCTGCACATCGTGCTGCTCGACAACGGCCGCTCGCGCATGTTGGCCCATCCGGTGACGCGCCAGTCACTCGCTTGTATTCGTTGTGGTGCGTGCTTGAATGCATGTCCCGTGTACCAGCAGGTCGGCGGTCACGCGTACGGCTCCGTTTATCCCGGTCCGATTGGAGCAGTGATCACGCCGCAGTTGATGGGTATTCAGAAAGCCGCGCAACTTCCATTCGCGTCGAGTTTGTGTGGTGCGTGTCGCGAAGTTTGTCCGGTAAAGATCGATATACCGCGGCTGTTGTTACACCTGCGTGGCGAGATCTCACCACGCAAGGGCAAACTCAGCGAACGGCTGGCGTTCAAGTTGTGGGCCCAGGTTATGATGCGCCCTTCGCTGTACAAGACGAGCTCGGTGGTTGGCCGGATCATGCAACGCTTCGTTCCAGTAGCAAAAGCCTGGACCAGAGGGCGTGACCTGCGTCCAATCGAGTCGAAAAGTTTTCACGAATTGTGGTCGGATGAATAACACGGCACGCGAAGCCATTCTGGGATCTATCAGATCGCACCTCGCCGCGAGTGTGCCTTACGACAAGCTGGAGATTAGCGACGGATCGTCACGGATAAAGACGGATTGTAATCCGATTCCGTCCGCGTCAATCAGCGATCAATTTAAGGCGAGTCTCGAAGCGGTGGATGGGCATTGTGTCGTCGTTCGTGGCGATCGGGAGATTGCTGAGGCGCTCACTCAGATCATCGGCGTGCTGCCAAAGACAAATATCGCCGTTTCCGATAATCCCGAAGTAGAACGACTACTTCAGCTCACGGATCTGGAAATCGAGGGGCTCAGCATCGCGCCGAACGCGCGCGATATTTTCCGGTTCGACGTCGGCATCAGTACCGCACAGGCAGCAATTGCCGAAACGGGAACATTAGTTCTCGACAGCACCAGCGAACGGCATCGATTGGTTTCGCTCGTCCCGCCCGTGCACATCGCCATTATTCGAGGTTCACAGATCTACCGAACACTGGGCGAGGTCTTAACTGTGATCCAGAGTGCCAGGGATCTTAGCCCTGCGGTCACGTTCATTACTGGTCCATCACGCACCGCTGACATCGAGTTGACGCTTGCAATCGGTGTGCATGGTCCACAAGAGCTTTATGTCATCATTGACGAATTGAACTAAATGCACATCATCTCCTTTGCAACCGAAGATTCAAACTGGCGCTCACCGCGCATGGGAATCATTTTGCAAGTTGGCGATCGCGACACCGGCTATCGTCTCGACTGCGAGAAGTTGTTCGATAAAGCCGATCGTCCGGCAGATCCACTCGCATGGTTTGACATGGATGGCCCATGGTTCAAAAAAGCACGCGAGACACACGACGTGCTCGTGCGTGATGAAAAGGCGCTCGCCGATGCGCGCGAGAAAGGCTGGCTGGTTCCAAGCAGAGATGCCTACTGGTTCGCACCGGTACCGCGGCCCGCAAAGATCATCTGCATCGGTCTCAATTACCGTGACCACGCAGCGGAAAGCAAGATGCCGATCCCTGAAAAGCCAGTCGTGTTTTCGAAGTTCTCTACCTGTGTGATTGCGCCCGGTGAGCCCGTAGTCGTCCCATCCAGCAGTCAACAGGTTGATTATGAAGCAGAGCTGGCAGTGGTGATCGGTAGACGAGCGAAACACGTTACGGCCGATAATGCTTACGACCATGTGTTGGGATACACGGCTTTCAACGACGTGAGCGCGCGTGATTTCCAGTTTGCTGATGGCCAGTGGCAACGCGGCAAATCGTGCGACACTTTTGCGCCAATGGGCCAGACAATCGTAACCACGGACATGATCAAGGATCCACACAAGCTCTCAATCAAGCTGGTGCTGAATGGACAGACAATGCAGGACTCAAATACCGATCAATTAATCTTTGGTGTTCCTGCGTTGATTGAATTCATTACTCAGTCGATCACACTCGAGCCGGGCGACGTGATAGCGACGGGAACGCCGCCGGGCGTTGGTTTTGCCCGCAATCCTCCTGTGTTCCTCAAACCTGGCGACCAGATGGAAGTGCTGATCGAAGGTGTTGGCGGACTCGGGAACCCAGTCGTCAGTGAAGAATAGAATTCGCTATAAAAGACAGAGAATCACAAGTTGAGGGAATATGCGCAAATCTCTTTTGTTGACCTTTGTATCGATTTTCGCGATCACATTGCTGAGTTGTACTAAGCCGAGCGGTCCAACCGCTGACGGAAAGAAGAAACTCACGATCGCCGTGATCCCAAAAGGCACCACGCATGAGTTTTGGAAGAGTATTCACGCGGGCAGCAACAAGGCCGCGAGCGAACTCACCGCGCAGGGCACGGACGTCGAAGTGATCTGGAAAGGCCCTTTGCGCGAGGATGATCGCGAACAACAGATCCAGGTTGTGGAAGGCTTTGCTGCACAGGGCGTGAGTGGCATCGTCCTGGCGCCGCTCGACAATCGTGCTCTGGTTCGCCCGGTTTCAGACGCCGGTCGCGCCGGTGTACCAACTGTGATTATCGACTCAGGTTTGGAGTCGAACGACTTTGTCAGTTTCGTCGCCACTGACAACCGCAAGGGGGGCTCGCTCGCGGCAGATCGCATGGGCCAACTCTTGAATGGCAAAGGCAAGGTGCTGGTTTTGAGATACGCAGAAGGATCCGCGAGCACCAGCGAACGTGAAGCAGGTTTCATCGATCAAATCAAAGCGAAATTTCCGGAGATCGAACTCGTCTCGACCGATCAATACGCCGGCGCGACGCGTGACACTGCGAAGCGTGCCTCGGAGAACTTGTTGAATCGTTTTGGCGATGTCGTGCAGGGAATCTTCACGCCGAACGAATCGTCAACCGCTGGAATGCTTTTAGCACTTCAGGACATCGGCAAAGCGGGGAAGATTCAGTTTGTCGGCTTCGACTCGAGCCAGACCTTTATCGACGCTATCAATGCGAATCAGTTACACGGCATAGTCGTGCAGAATCCATTCAACATGGGCTATCTCGGTGTGAAGACGATGGTCGATAGTCTGCTGGGCAAGCAAGTCGAGAAAAAGATCGACACGGGTGTGATGCTCGTGACGAAAGAGAATCTCGAGTCGCCGGAAGTGAAGACGCTTTTACACCCTCCGCTCGATCAATACTTGAAGTGAGTTTGGACCACAGATTACACAGATAAATCCGGATTTTTATCCGTGTGAGCCGTGTTTAGAGTTTTATGGTTGCGGACGTCAAACAGAATCGCGTCATCTTCAGCACGCGTCTGCTGCAGCACTGGCTAAACCGTCTCGGCCCGGTGCTCGGCCTGTTATTGGTCATCGGCATTTTTTCACTGCTGGTTGATACACCCGCACGACTGCTTTCTCCAAACAATCTCCGCATCGTCCTTTCGCAAACTGTAATCGTCGCCATTGGCGCGATTGGGATGACGATGATCATCATCAGCGGTGGTATCGATCTCGCTGTTGGATCCACGATCGCGCTGACAGGCGTAATCACAGCGCTCGCCATCAATGCGGGTTTCCCACCTTCAGTCGCTCTGCTAAGTGGAATTCTAACCGGCGGGCTGGTGGGCGTCGTGAATGGTCTCGTGATCACGCGTCTGAAAGTCGTGCCGTTTATCGCAACGTTGGGAATGCTCGGGGTTGCGCGCGGCGTCGCCAAGTGGTTGGCCAACCAGCAGACGGTGAACATGCCCGGCACGTGGTTGAATGAGTTACTGGTGATGTTTCCGACACCTTCGTGGTTACTCGTCGCGCCAGGCGTGTGGATTGCAATTGTGCTCGCTGTTTGCGCCGCGATTGTTTTGCGCAACACGGTTTTTGGGCGACGTGTTTTTGCGCTGGGATCGAATGAAGCTGCGGCTCGTGCGTGCGGTATTGCGACTGACAGCTTGAAAGTCTGGATTTACGGTTTGGCGGGATTGCTGTTCGGGCTTGCCGGGGTGATGCAGATGTCGCGTTTGCGACAGGGTGATCCGACGGTTGCCGCAGGTTCGGAGTTGGACATTATCGCTGCGGTAGTGATTGGTGGAGGCAGTTTAAATGGCGGCGAGGGAAGCATACTCGGATCCTTGATTGGCGCGTTGATAATGGCTTTCCTGCGCAACGGTTGTCAGCAGGTTGGTTGGCCCAACTACATTCAGGAGATCATTATCGGGGCGATTATCGTCGTTGCTGTCGCGATCGATCGTTGGCGATCGAGCCGTGCTTAAGCCACGAAGAAGCACAAGAAACGCTAGCCACAAAAAGCACCAAAGAACCATGCCTAGGAGAAGCCTTCAGTAACTCACCAATGCCGGTAACTCTCGAAGATATTGCACGCGCGCTTAACGTCTCCAAGATGACAGTATCGCGCGCGATCAATAATCATCCGGAGATCAGTCGCGCGACGCGTGCGCGGATTCTCGCTACGGCGCAGAAGATGAAGTATCGCCCAAACCAGTTTGCGCGGGCGCTCACCACAAATCACTCGTATCTGATCGGCATCGTTGTTCCTGATTTAATGCACTCATACTTTGCAGAGATCTGTCGTGGAGTCGAAGCGCAAGCACGCCCGGCGGGTTATCAGAATCTGATTTGCAGCACCGATGAAGAAGCACGCAAAGAGATGGACGAGATTGAGGCTTTGTTGTCGCGAACTGATGGACTGATTGTAGCTTCTGCGTTGTCGACTGCTGAGGCGAAATTCTATCGTCGTCTCCTTTCCGAAGGTGCAAACATCGTTCTGATCGATCGCTTGTTGGATGGTCTGCGTTGTTCTGCCGTCACGACGGACGACGTGCAAGTAGGAGTACTTGCAACTGAATATCTCATTAACTTGGGCCATCGAAAGATCGGACACCTGCGCGGCCCGAACGTTTCGACTGCAAACAAACGCCTGGAAGGCTATCGACAAACAATGAAGCGCGCAGGACTCAAGTCGTTGATTCGCGATTCTGGTTTCACTGAACCGGAAGGTTACGTAGCAATGCAGAAGTGGATCGCGTCCGGTAGTTTGCCGTCTGCAATCTTTGCGGCTAACGATCCAGCGGCGATCGGGGCGATGGCTGCAATGGATGAGGCGGGCATGCAAGTGCCCGCTGATGTTGCCTTCATTGGCGCCGGCAGTATTCACTACGGCGACATGTTGCGCGTGCCCCTAACGACTGTCTCCTGGTCGAAAGCGGAGATGGGTCAGGCTGCGGCAAATCTCCTGTTGGAGATGATTGATAAGAAAAAGGGCCGTCGCCATCGCACAGTCACGGTCCCTCCGGAGCTCATTATCCGCCAGTCCTCAGGCCACGGATCCCACGGATAAAAACAAGAAAAGTCTTGACAGCCCGGAAGCTGAGGAGTATATGTTCCGCGTTTAGACAAATTCCGACGCTTCAATCACGACAACTTGAGCGGCCTTCGCCGCTATTAGGCATTTCAAGTATTTACTCAGTTTAGGGCTGCTAAATAAGTCCAAACAAAGAACAATTTAGGTCCATGCGCAAGATCAACCCACACGATTTCAAAGTCGCTCGGCGCGGTACCTCCCGCGAAATCAATCGACAGATCGCATTGAACCTCATCCGCACTCATCAGCCAATTTCGCGTGCGGACCTCGCCAGGCTCATGAACGTTAGGCGCGGCGTGGCGAGCTTGCTGGTCAGCGAGTTGCTCACTGAGTCGCTAATTTTTGAAGGCGCCGTCGGCGAAGCGATGGGCCGTGGCCGGCGACCGACTTTTCTCTACATCGACTCCCGCCAACGTTGTGTGGTTGGCGTCGATATTCGCGCATCTCGAACTTACATCCTCATCACCGATCTGATGGGCCGTCAGCTTGGCGTTGTCAGTAGTTTTCAGACTAACCGGGAAGTGGATGTCTTGATTCAGGAGCTCGCGCGTCGCATCAAGCAGGTCCTTTCTGATTATAAAGAAGTCGGCGCTTGTGAAGGCGTCGGCGTCGCTGTGCCCGGCATGGTTGATCCAGCCAAAGGTCGCGTGGTTCATGCACCGACACTCTCGTGGCGCGATATCAATTTGCGCGATCCACTCGCAGTTGCGCTTGGTATTCCCGTTCAGATCGAGAATTCAGGTAAGGCATGCGCGCTCGCGCAAGTTTGGGCCACGCGCAGCGACGTGGTCGCCGCCGGAAGTTCTGTTTTTGTAAGCGTGTCGGATGGAGTTGGTGTTGGCATTGTCGTGAATGGCGAGGTGCTGCGTGGACGTCACAACACAGCCGGCGAGTTTGGTCACGTACCGCTGAGCATCGATGGACCACGTTGTTCCTGCGGTGCGACGGGTTGCTGGGAATCATATGTTTCCAATCTCGCAACTCTTTCCCGTTACTTCGGACGTGACCTTTCAGAACCACGACCGCGGGACACCGAAACGGCGAACTTCTCGGTTGAAGATTTGATCGCACGGGCTCGTGCAGGCGATGCGAAAGCACTCGCGGCAATCAACTCAACCGCACGTTACCTGGGTTTGGGACTGGCTTCGATCATCAACGCTCTCGATCCCGGTCGCATATATATCAGCGGTGAAATAACGACAGCCTGGAGTTTGATCGAACCAATCGTTCGCAGTGCTCTGCGCGAACGAACATTGACTGACTTTGGCGGCGCGACGGAGATCCACGTCGTTCCCGCAGAAGATCACCCGCGCCTGCGTGGCGCTGTTGCCCTCGTTGCTGCGCCGGCATTCGCAGCACCGATGGTTGCCTGAAGAATTGGCCTTTTGCTTTGGCTTCGGCGTTCGACCGAACACCAAAACCTAAGACTAGAACCGGCTTTGCCCGAAAAGTCCTTATCGGAGTTCTTCTCTGTGCAAACTTTGTGTCCTCTGTGCCTCTGTGGTTAAGGAATTGTTCGAACAAACAACCACAGAGGCACAGAGGACACAGAGACTGCACAGAGAAATCAGACTTTTCGTG
>Ga0209215_1000063_pt1 | contig 75115 bp, 77 predicted proteins | sample TexAe_OM2H0_M2_FD_187938 | JGI IMG/M metagenome (GOLD analysis project Ga0209215, IMG submission 187938) | Forest soil microbial communities from Davy Crockett National Forest, Groveton, Texas, USA - Texas A ecozone_OM2H0_M2 (SPAdes) (version 2) | ecosystem: Environmental > Terrestrial > Soil >... | reverse complement strand
CTTTGGACTGGCCAAGCTGATCGAACCGGCAAGCGCCAACCCAGCGCTCGCCGAACAGCCAACGCGCAAGCTCTACACCAATCCCGGCTCAGTGATAGGCACCCTGGGTTATATGTCGCCTGAGCAGGTGGACGGCAAACCGATCGATTACCGCTCAGACATCTTTTCTTTCGGCGTGGTGCTCTACGAAATGCTCGCCGGCAAACCCGCATTTCCCACGCGCGAGACGTTTCGCGAGACGCTGCAAGCGATTGCGACAGAAGACCCGCCGGATCTCTCCGAAACCAGTCGCAAAATTTCGCCTTCACTCGATCTACTCATGCGACGATGTCTCGAAAAGAATCCGCAGCATCGGTTTCATTCAGCAAGCGATCTCGCCTTTGCGATCGAGGCGCTTTCCGGATCGACAGTGACCTCATCTCGAACGGAGATGATGCCGGTCCACGCGCTGCGATCGACAAAGCGACGCGAGTTAATCGCGTGGTCGGTGGCGGTGGCCGCGGTGCTGCTTGGCGTATTGGCGCTACTGATCTCGTATTCTCGTGCTCCGCAAACGTCGGCGCCGCAAGCGATGCGCTTCTTTGTTTACCCACCCGCGACGACGACGTTCCAGGGTAGCGGAGACTTCCTCTCGCCCGATGGTCGCCGGCTGGTCTTCTCCGCCGTTGGCGTGGATGGCAAGAGATCACTCTGGATGCGGCCGATCGATTCAGTCAGCGCACAAAACTTGCTGGGCACTGAAGACGCAAGCCAGGTTTTCTGGTCACCCGACAGCAACTTCATTGGATTCTTTGCGGGCGGGAAACTTAAGAAGATGGAAGCGTCCGGCGGGCCTGCCCAGGTTCTGGCAGACGCGCCGACGAACCGGGGTGGCACATGGAGTCGAGACGGGCTCATTGTCTTTGCGCCCAACTTTGGCGACGTGCTCTATCGCGTTTCCGCATCAGGAGGGCCTATAACGCCGATAACGACGCTGGATGCTTCAAAGAGCCAATTGGGTCACAACTGGCCTTATTTCCTGCCAAATGGTCGCCACTTTATTTATCTCGCTCGGAGTTCGCAGCGAGAGAACAGCGCGATCTACGTGGGCTCGATCGACTCAAAAGAGTCAAAGGTTCTTCTAAACTCTGAAGCGAGCGCGGCGTACGCACCGCCAGGTTATCTTCTTTTCCTGCGCGGGTTGACGCTAATGGCCCAACCCTTCAATGCGGACAAACTTGAACTTGCGGGCGACCCTGTTCCGATCGTCGAACAGATCGGTTACAGCGCGACCACCGCGCGAACATTGTTCTCTGTATCGAGCACCGGAGTGCTCGCCTACCGGCCCAATATTCCTTCAAACACACAGCTTGTTGTTTATGATCGCGCCGGCAAACAGCTCGAGAAGTTGGGTGACCAGGGTGAGTTTCTGGGTTTTTCACTTTCCCTTGACGATAAACGAATTGCGGCCAGCCGTCTGGATCCCGACGTAGGCAGCTACGATCTCTGGGTAATCGAGTTCGGGGGTGGAAAAGCGTTGCGGCTTACTTTCGACCAGACAAATGAAACCTTTCCGGTGTGGTCGCCAGATGGTAACCACATTGCCTTCACTTCAAACAAGACTGGTGATGCGAACCTGTACCAAAGACTTTCGAATGGCGCAGGAAGCGACGAGTTGCTTTATGGTTCGAACAACTTGAAGGCAGCCTCTGACTGGTCCTCAGACGGGCAATTCATTGTCTTCGAGGACCGCGATCCGAAGATGAACCACGACTTGTGGGTCCTGCCACGCTCGGGCGACCAAAAGCCTTTTGCCGTCGTGCAGACGCCGTTCAATGAGATGAAGGGTCGACTCTCTCCTGACGGAAAATGGATTGCTTACCAATCAAACGAATCGGGTACGACCCAGGTTATTGTCCAAAGCTTCCCGCCATCGGGGGCAAGATGGCAGGTCTCAACCAACGGTGGCTATCAAGCGAAATGGCGCCGTGATGGGAAGGAACTATTCTACGTTTCACCAGATAAAAAGCTGATGGTGGTCCAAGTGAAGGCAGAAGGAAACAGGTTTGAGGTTGGTGCTTCTCAACCTCTGTTTGAGATGCGTATCGGCAATCTTCCCCTGACTGGCAGCCCGTTCTACGATGTTACCCGCGACGGCCGGCGCTTTATTGTGAGCACGGCCGTAGAGGAAGCGGCGCCCACGCCGATGACTGTCGTGTTGAATTGGAACGCAGGGCTGAAGCAATGACATTCGTCACTGGTCCAGTGCTCTTTGGAGCCGCATTCACGCAGCTTGTACCAGTAACAAAGCAGAGTGTAGGATAGCGGACCCCAGGACGGCTTTGAGTGCTCGGATGCTGCGCGGGGCGATTTCTAAGTTGGCTTTGCCTCAAAGTAGGGAACCGCACTTGGACACAGTCAGTACAGGGAGCGGTAGCGACCTGGTCAGTGATCAGCATGCGATATTTCCTTCCTAACGATTCTTGACTCCCATCGTTTAACCAGGTCCTGTACTGACTGTGTCCAAGAATGATTTCGGACTTTTGAGGCAAAGCTTTCTAAGTGTCCTAATCCCATGAGTGAATAGACTGAAGGAGGTCTGAGAATGGCAGGTAATGTCTCCTATCAACTGGTTAATAAGACAGGAAGTCAACTGAACCTGGTGGCGACCGTTCAGAATCCACCCAATTGGCTCCCAGCGCCGCCAACTACTATTGCAGCAGGCGGAAACCCTTCCCTTGATACAAATGAGGATCAAGATCCCGGAACAGTCGTGTTCGGCTATTCACTAGGGGACCCGCTAACCCAGTTCTGGGTCATCAGCAACGGTACGCAAGTCATCCAATTCGCTCCAAACGGTCACAGCATAGATATAAACGTCTCCGGTGACTCAGAGGATGGGTTTCTAGTCACGCTGACGTATCAATAGCCCCAAATGGCGAGGCTCACTTCCCAACTGAGTGCAACGGAATCGATTGCGGATGGTTAAAATAATTTTCCGGGTCCCAATAGCGTTTGATGTCAACCAGATTACGCTCATTGTTGCGGAAATTGTCCAGAAAATATAACCACATCGCCTGATCGATTCTCTCGTCGGCATGAGTGCCAAGCACAGAATCGGGGTAGTTGTAGTAACAGCCATCAACGGTGCCGCTGGGGTCTTTCAGCGGGTCAGGCGTACCACCCATGGCAGCATAAACGTCGGCATAGAACTTGTTGATCCAGTCCAAATAACCCTGCGCCATCTCTCGGTACGGTGATTCATCGGCCTGACCCGGTCCGGCGGCATTATTCCAATACGCTTGATATTGCAGCTTCATAATCGAACTGCGCTGGGGTACTGCCGTGGCCGTAGACGAGACGCGATTGATCGCCCCGCCATAGCTATCGACTTGCAGCAGACATTCCGACATATCCAACGGCTGGTTACCTGGGCCATTCGGCGTGTTATGCAGATAATTGAAAATAGTCTCAGCCTGATCCGCGGGAAATCCCTTTTTCATATAGGCCGATTTGTATTTGCCGAACCGATTCGGGCCGGAACTGTTCAATGCCTGCACTGCTTCCAGGTAGGTCAAATGTTGCGCGGTCAAGCTGCTGGCAGTGGAACTCATATATCCGGGGTGACCACCCAGTGGTTGGCGCAGGTGGACCACCGGCAAGACGGCTTCAAACTGTTGTTGCACGGTTTGTGCCCTGGCAGCGGCATCTCGGCAATGCTCGTCGTACGACATGCCGGGCAGCGAGGCTACTTGCAGCGTCATACCAAGCTGTTGGGCCGCCACATGTGAGAGTCTTAAGGCCGTGAATTCGTTCTCGGGCAACAATGGCATCAGCGCGGCATAGACTTCCAGCAAGTCGGCCAATTGTGCTTGATTGACCTGACTCCAATCCCAAGCCAAACTAAACAGCGTGGCGTAGTTGGGCGCATCGGGCAATTCAGCAAAGTAGTAGCGCACAATCACGCCAAAGTTGCCGCCCCCGGCGCCGGTCAAGGCCCAAAACAAATCGCGTTCAGCCGGGCTTTCACTCTCGTTCGACACGTGACGAAGGGTCGCCTGTTTGCTGGCGGCGTCCCAAGTCACCACATCCACTGCCGTCAAATAATCGATCGTCAAACCATGCATGCGAGACAGCAAGCCATATCCGCCCCCTGTTATATGGCCTCCGGCCCCCACTGAATAACACGAGCCGGCAGGCAGGGTTTTGCCGTGGGTATTGAGCAGGGTGCGGTAAACGCTCCAGTTCTCACAACCCGCATCTATGAAATAAGCATTGCGCACGCTGTCGAACCCAATCGCATTGATGCCCGACATATCGATCACTGCGCGGGTGCTGTCGTTGTAGACAAAGTTTTCATAGCAGTGACGGCCAGACGTAACCTTTACATCCTTGCCATAAGTAGCCAGGGCATCGGTCACGCAGCCGGCCACCTGTTCCAACTGGGTTGGCGCGTATACGGCGTTCAAATGCGGCGCAAACCAGCGCCGGTCAAACCCCTGTTGGTCGCTTAATAAGATCGGGTGGTCGCTGTTGCCGCCACGGGTTGGAGACTGCTTCACGATAGTTCTCCTTGGTGAAAAGGTTGACAAACGAAATCAACTAGCGATTCCCAGCGATCTTATCAGGGATGGCTTCGCCACAGTGGATACTATTCGCAACTTGGTCTTGACGCCAACGGCAAAAACGCTCAGCTTCTTCCAACAGTTGCGAGTAGCCTTTTAGTTATTGAAAGTATTGGTGGCCAGGGACGGAATCGAACCATAAGTTAGCCGTCTAGCCATTAACAACAAGGTTCGTCTAGCACAATCGGCACGGCAAGCGACCCTTATCTTATTGGAATCAGTTGAGATGGAATCCGACTGAGGAGAACACGGCTTGAAGTTAGAGGCCAAGAGGCGTAAAGTGCCGAGTTGGGAGACCGGCGCCACGAAGCGGCAAACGCTTGAGAGTGCGATCCTTTGAAACAGAGGGGATTCGCAATGAGAAAGCTTGATAAGCACAATTTCGTAATCGTTGCCCATCTCAATACCAGGAGAGTAAGGGCAATTCTCGAAGGCCCTGACGAAAGGACCGTACCTCCGAATCGTCTGCCTGCGGTTGACAATGCCATTCTTGGCAAGGTCAACGAGCTAACGAACGAGTTTCCCACAACGGACTTTGACGTTGTTGTTACGCGAGCCCGAAATCTAAACGACCTAAAGGATGCTTTCCCAGAGTTCACCGGCTGGGAAGAGATCAAACCTGAGCAACTAGCGGTAGCTTAACGTATCTAGCCTCAACTACGCTGAGCGACGGCCCTTGATGTGGTATGTGCTCCGAGAACTATCTGCCGGTGTGTGTATGATCCGGCAGAACTCAAACTATCCCGGCTTCGTTTTGGCGGCCGGACCGTTTCAATCACAGCGCGAAGCCCTCATCTGGATGAATCAGAACTGTTAACTTGATTGAATCGTCTTTTTCTCTCTTACCACCCCACTACGACGCGATTTTTCGCAGGCAAGTTCACGCACTCAACGTATCCCGGTTTGGGGAGAGACTGCTGAAGAAGGCGGCATCTGCTCTTGAAGAAGAGCTGAAATGCGGTTGGATTCCTATCTCAGTTAGACCAGGTAAGCGACCCAGTCGTATAGCGAGGAAAATAGAACGAATCTTTCAGCGTGCCGAAGAGAGTGGCACGACAACTACGTTTGATGAAGCCCTCAGTAAAGTAAAGGATCTGGCAGGTGGCCGCTTTCTTATTCCTTACCTGGGGGACGTGAGACGCGCCCATCGAGCCTTCTGCGCCTCTATCGAAATGAATCGACGTGTCAGACTCGACGGAAGTGCAGAAGACTATAATGCGAGTCCAAAGGCAAGCGGCTATCGGGGCTTACACCAAGGACTGCTAGTAAAATTAAATCGCTCCTTGTGGTTTCCCTTCGAGGTACAGTTCCTGACGTTTTTGCAGGCAGATTGGGCATCGAAAGAGCACCTTGTATACGAGAACCCTGATAAGTTTCCGGAAAGTATCTGCCAGCAACTTAAGGAGTTGAGCGACACCCTGCATAATGCTAGCGAGTCGTTTGACCGTCTTAGAGACATAATCTCCAGCATTGAATAGCTCATAAAAGCATTGTGCAAAGACCCAAACTCAAACGAGTGGAGGTCGGTAGTTTTGTACTGGCGTCGTTCTTTATATTGCAGGGAATAACCACGAGCGGATCTTTCCTCCAAAGGACGGCGCTAGGGGCGAACGTAACGCGTGGAAGGAAGTTTTGACGATCTACTCGAAAGAGCCGGGATCAAAGACTTTCGTTTCCACGATCTGCGCCACACGTTTGCATCGTAGTACATGATGAATGGTGGCGACCTTTACGAGTTGGCAAAGATATTGGGCAACTCGAATATTAAGATGACCGAGCGTTATGCGAAGCTGGCGAAACAGCACATTGCCAGAACCAGCAACACCGCTCGGGAAATCTGGAAGTTACTTGAACCGATCGGCAAGAAAGAGGCCGTAGGTTAACCGATGAGAAACGGCGATTACCTATTTCCGATAGTCTTCTTTTTCGGACTGGCGGGACTTCTTTACCTTATAGGAATTCTTTTGTGGAGGACGGATATAAATGAGAAAACTCGACGTGGCAAAATCGGGAACGGGCTGATGATCGCATCTAAGGTGTCATTCTTTCTAGGCATGGCTATTGGGATGTACGCCTACTGGTAAAAACCTCTGGTCAGTCAACTATATTATTCCCCTGTTTTGGCTCCTTCTTAAGCTTTGAGCAGACTGATTTCCTGTGCCGACTTTTGAGATCGAGGGTTGCGTTCTCAGTGCAATGCGAACTTTAGAGGCGCGATGTTAGGGCGCTTAGAACAATCGGTTTCGCCCATTCGGGAGTCGAAGCCAACTCACAAACGTTTAGTAACTTTCCGCGATTCAAATGAACAATCAATCTGGGCTGAGGAGTGGCACCTGTGTGTGGATTGGCCTCTACACTATTGTCATACACCCGAAGCTCTGTGAGCTTGGGCATGAGTTGGATTAGATTGAGAAGACTCCGTGCGTATCGCTGACGAATTCTTTCCTCAGGAATGTCGTGCCCGCCTCTCTTGACACGCGCATGCACGCGCGCTATGTGCAACTCAGCGTTAGTGAGTCCGACATACCAGATGCGCACCTCGATTCCCGCCTCCATGGCCTTTTCCAGAAGCGCCGGGATCGTTCTTCCGCCAAGGGTGGTTTCAAAAGCATAGTCAAGGCGTTCGTTGATCGCCCTTTCAAGCAGGCGTCTGCCCTCGTCCCACGCTGCGCTCTGTGATTCCTCGAGTGTGATACCAGGATTCGCAACGCGTATTAGCTCCGCTGCCTCATCGGGGTTGAAGTATTCGACACCTTCTTCGATAAGCATTGCGCCAGCGATGCTACTTTTGCCCGCGCCGTTAGTGCCGGCAAGCACATAAATTTGCGGTGTCTGCGCCTTCTTAGGCACGCTTGCGAGCAGTTGCGACTACGGATTTACCTGATTTTTTGTCGGCCGCATTTGATGGAGAGGCCATGGCACGTTTGCGAGCAGCAGCAACTGCAGCCTTCCCAAGCTGCTTGCTGTCCGCACGGAAGGCCACTGCCATGCCACGCCGCGCTTTGGGGGACTGCATGCGTTCGAGGAGAGTATCGAACTGCTCAGTCAAAGTATTGAGTTTCGCCTGAGGGGCTTCTTGAAGAGTCTGGAAATGATCAATAGAAATCAGGACTGCCCGTGGCGAGTCGTGCTTAGTGATCAGGACAGTCGTCCCCTGAATCGCCTGCTCGAGCAAACGTCCAAACTCGTTCTTAGCTTCGGTAGCTGTGTAGGAAGCCTTTGTAACCCCGCGGTTCTCGTGGCGAGAGACATTACGTTGCCTTTGCGGCGTAAATACCTTCTCGGCTGTGTCATGATTTTTCACGAAGCCATTTTAGCCATTATGGCCAAAATGGTCAACGGGCTTGGTATCGCTTCGAGCAGCCGACGAGATGAGATTCGTAAGTAGACTCTAAGGTCAGATGTGAATCGTAGGGTCCTGTTTCCTTACGGGCTTCGACCATTTCAAACGGCAGTGCGCGCTGTCCATTCGGCAGCTTGTAACTGCCATCGAGAACAGGCACGTGGTTGATTGAGGGTTCGATGATCTCGAGTAAACCGCGTCAAGGGCCAAAATGGGTTAACGACGGTCTTTTAGCGAGCGACGCCAAAAGTGAATGTGAGAAGTTCGATGTTCGCGTATTGTTCGCGCGAGAAAATCTTACGCGCTTTTCCTGCTGTCGCTAAGTTATTGAAGTTATTGGTGGCCAGGGACGGAATCGAACCGCCGACGCCGGCCTTTTCAGGGCCGCCTACCGAATCGCGGAAGTGGTTTGAAATCAACGGATGTTATTGACTCTAACGAGCTTACGCCAGCGGTGCTTTGGCTGACGTAGGCTCATTTAGGCTGTTTTCGGCTACTCGATGTTCGCGTATTGTTCGCGCGTCACTTGTTCCGCGATGGACCACCACCTTCCGACCTAACGGCTCTTCGTATCGAAGAGCCTTTAGATCAGAATTGGCGTAAAGCCTATTTCTTTGATTTCAGGTTCATACTAATCGCATTGCAACCGCAGCGGAGAGATTCAGGAGTGCCGCGCGGTGTAACGTACATCCAAGAGTCGCAGGTTTCACAACGGAAGCATGTGAGAAGCTCCTTGAATGCCGCAACCACAGGCGTGAAATCCGTCCGTCCAAAGTTGGCCCACTCGTTGTAGTGCACAGCCTTATTGACAGCCCACTGCTCAACGCCCGATGCAGCATTGGATGTGGACAGCGACGCTTTTCGCTTTAAAGCAGCTTCTTTGGCGGCAACATTTCCCCATGATTGTGCTGCTTCCGCTGCCTTACCATACAGTTCTCTCATACGCTTCAAGACGCTGGGCAACAGATCACCAAGTTCGTAGTTTCCGTCCGAGCGAAAGGAAGGCGTGGCACCGAGCTGATCAGCGAGCAGACGTGAAACGTATTCCAGATGGTGACGCAGCGCGGCCGCAGCGACTTCGACCTTCCCCTTCGCGAGTGCGGCGTCGATCTCTTCCCAGATCTCGGTGTTTGACTCGACGAGCGGACCAGTGTCGACCGTCCAGCCATGAAAAGCTATGGACGTCTTGCCAGTGACAAGACCAGCTGATTTCATTTGCTCTGCCCACAGACGGTCATGCGTCGTAATAATGAATTGCGTGTTAGGAAAGTGGGTCTTCAGTAACTTGCAGAACTGATATCGATGTCCGGCATCGACTGACATTACTACGTCGTCCAGAAGGGCGAAAGTAAATCGATCACCAAAAAGTCGCTTCATCAGCGCGAGATAAAGGCAGACACCCATACCATCCTGATGGCCTTCGCTGTGGTAGGCGCCGGGCGGAAAAAGTCCGCGATCGTAAAAATTGACGTTGAGATCGAGCTTTCCTTGAGTGGGTGTGAGCTTCGCCGTGAACGTGCTTTCGTCATCTTCATTAATGGCTCGATAGAAAGTGCTGAAATCTTCCTGCACTTCGTCGTAGAGTGTATTCAGCTCATCCTCCATAACGCTGCAATAGATTTCGTACGTCGCTTTCGCGGAAATCCAAGCGATCTCCGCTGCCTTGTTGTTTCTCATGGCTTCCCGGTAATCACTGAGGCGAAGTTGTGCCGTAGTGAGAAACGTCTGCGCGGCCAGAGTCGCGGTCTGATCAACCTTGGCGTTCATCTTCTCCGTGAGAGTCCGCAGGCCCTCGGTGAGTGTTCTCGGCGCTTTCAACCAGCCGTCTGCTAAGCGCTCTTTCAGGTCTGTCAATCCTTCCACAGTTGCGATCTTAACCTTTAGTGCCTCCAGATCGGCCTTCAACCCGGTTAACAGCTGTGCTAACCCAGCCTCCCCTTGCACTTCCGCAAGCCTCTGGACCGGCGTAAGGAGACTTGCAATTCGGATGGCTTCTCTACCGATAGCGGCACCGTTATTTAACAACGATTCCTGGAGCTTTCGCGCTTCACCTGATTTTTGGAGTTTAGCTTGCAGATGGGCTCGGAGCTTTTGTTGGTCCTCCCACTCCGTGTCGCAAAGCGGACACTCTGATCCGTCCATGAGATCGAGCCCCTTCTCGATGAAAGAGCGTCGCTGTAGGCTGAGCAAAAGCTCCGAGTCTGCCTCTAATTGCGCGAGCGCGGCGACGATTACGGCCGCTTCAGTTTTTGCGAGATTAGGGAAATCATTTGTAGCGTCGGAGAGCGCTTTTAAATCCCGAAGTGCTGATTCCTTGTTGAACTCGAGCGTTTTGCCTTCACCGGCCAGGCCCGCATCGAGCTGGGTATCGGCAGTTAGCTCTCGGATCACCGGCAGATTGAGTAATCTACGCCGCTGGTTGACGGCGTTCAACAGGTCATCCGCTCGTAGCGTCGCGATCTGAAGGTGCATTTGGAGGGCATTTCGCTGGGCTTCTACGTGCGCCGTCGCATTCCGATGCGCGGTCTGGAGCTTGTTCTGCGCTGTATTCAATGCGCTACGGATCTGCCCGATCTCGTCAAGTTTGAGAATCGCCTGGATCTCCTCAGAACGCTTCGTCGGCTCAACTAGAATGAAGCGGAGAATGTCGCGCCGGCACAACGTGATTTCAGGATGATCTGCGATTTCTGCGAGCGCGGCCTTTACGTCCTCATCGGGCGGTTCGATCGTTGGCTTCTTCGGGGATGCCAGCTTTCGCGTGATAGTCGCCGATTTTCCGAGATCAGTGAGAAAGACTCGTAGTGTGACGAATGCTGCATCGGGAAATCTCGTTTTATCGACGTGCGGGCCATGCTCCGAAAGGGAAAGCCCTTTGGTTCCAGTTCCACTTAGTCTTCCGATATGCCCGGTGAGACCAAATTCAATCGCATCAATGACACCGCTCTTGCCCGATCCATTGGGACCTGAAATCGCGTACTTCTCTTTTCGGAAATCGATATCGAGCTTTCGCGAATGCCTCTGACCTCTTCAATGTGCGCCGACTCGAGTTTGATCATTTGAGATCCCCTCCGGCAGGAAGAGAGAAGATCTTCATAAAGTCATTTGCCTTAACTTTCTTGTTTTCTGTGATGAGCGTTCTGAGCTGTTCGATTTTCTCGGCGTCGAGCTTTTTGGATTCCGCGAGCTTAATAAGGAACTTTTCGGTGATTTGTTGTTGAAGCGTGGCCATGCACTCCCCTCCTTTTTCTAAATCATGATTGATTCAACGTCATCGATTGAGAATTTGTCTCGACGCGTTCGCCGATCTACGACGCGATACTATTCTGCTAAAGTGTTGCGTCGTGTTCAAGTAGACATTTGGGGGTGTGGCACAGACGCACCGTAGACGTTCTTATTTCTTACGCGCTTTGGCGAGTTCGAGGATCTTTTGTCGGTACTGCTCTTTCATATGGGCGACCAACTGAGAGACCAGCGCGTTGCCCCGGTAACGAGCAACTTTGTTGTCGATGGCGGTTTCCATCTGTCGGATAGCGGATTGGACGCTTTGGCGGTCGTCAGGATCGAACTTTAATTGAGCAATCGTGCCATCGAGCGTCCTCATGGCACGGTCGGCATCTTGGAGTTCTCGTTGTAGTTTGCCCAGACCTTCAATTTTCACGTCTAGTGTTCCTCTGGAGTACACTACAAGCCAGATACGAGAAACGAACGAATGTGATGGCTATAACTATTAACGTTGGTCAGAAACGGAATCGAACCGCCGACCGTCGGCTATCGTGCCAAGCCACTGCGGTCTGCCGTTTTTGGTAGCCGTTCAGTTCTGTGAACCTCGCGAATTGCTCCACATTGTAAATCACCTTGACGAGGGCGACGACAGGTGGTGGCAACACTTTTTGCAGGTGAGATCTAACAGCATGTAGACCAACATCCACCCAACGCTTGCCGAACTGTCTGTTCAAGGCAGCAATCACCAAGTCTATTCGGCCTTCAAGATCATTCGGTATTAATGGCGCATCGTTTTCTTCGCCCTTACCGGAATATAGATAATAGAGAACCGCCGCACCAACCGCCACGAACAAAAGAGCCAACCCATCGTTACTGTTTCTTCGTGCCATATCCCTACTCCTATTCCGAACACAGTCTGCTGACACTTACTGCTAATTAGACTCCGGGACTTCATACAACCTCATCAGTACTGCCGTGAAAGATCGCCTTTACTGGCTCGGTAACACAACCGACGATCCAAGCTGGAAAAACACTCGACCTATATTTCCAGATCTGAAGCAGCCACTTGCGATCTTTCCCGCCTCCCAATATGACCATTAGCGGTACAGCACATCGAGCATCAGGAAACAACGCGATTCGACGTAGAGTGCGTTTGTCCTTGAAACTGGGATAGCAACTCGCTAGTGGATGCGTGTGCCAATCGCCTAAGTACATATATAGTCGTCTCGACTCTTCATAAACACGTTCGATTTCGACCTCTTGAAAGCTGTAATCGGGGACAAACCCGCTTGCTGAGTGCTTTGCGTCTGGTCCCGGGCCGATTACATGGGTGATCACAACTTCTAGGTAATTCTTGGCCCAATACCCCATCAGCACTCCACCAGTTTCGAATGGAAAAACCCTTTCAGCTTCGTTGACCAGCTGTTCCGAAACTCTTCGGTGAACCCACGCTATTGTCTCTGTGAGCTTTAACATTCGGACATTCAGGATGACGTTGTAGTGGAAAGAATTGCCATTTTGGACCAATGAGGTTTCCGTTCGGATCGCGAAAATCCACGATGGCAATATCCCAGTCCACCTCTGGGTAACTTCCGCCGAGAAGAGTACAAGCTACCAACCGCACTCCGTCCAACGCCACGCTTGCAACGTCGAATCCAGCACCGGTGAACGTCGGATCAGCGCAACCAACCGGCTGAACTGCTCCATCAGGATTGCTCGCCGGCACCGGAAGCTCTCCTCGATCAATCATCAATTGATGGCACATCCAGCATCCGGAAGTAACTCCAGGACGGATGCGGATCAGTCGACCTCCCCACGCGCCCGGCGTGACAGAGACGCATACGTAAGGAAGATTGCGCTCAGCGGCAATATCCGACAGCAAGTGATTGATACCAAGTTCCGCCGTTGCGTCATAAACTAGATCGATACCATCCAGCATCTGATCCAGCATCGCAATATCTGAAACATCTTTGCCGGCCGTGCGACAGCAGCCCAATCGATGAAGAATTGCGGTCACCTTCGTATAGGGATAATTCAAGCCGATAAATTCCTGCACGTTGCACACTTTAACTCTTCCAGCGGCAGTAAAGCCTAACGGCCACCGAACTACAGTCGAAGGATCGGTAAAGTCTTGATCCAGAATTCTGAGTTCACCTACACCACTTCGAGCGAGTTCAATACTGCTTGGTCCACCAAGTCCACCAGTACCGAATACTGCAACTTTCTTCTCTGCCAGTGGTCTCAATTCCGGTATCCGCTGCATTAAATCGTCTTTGCCCCCTCGGCCTGCTCTCACGAAGAAAGACTGACTTCCTTTTCCTGACCCTCCGATCGGAATGGATCGAACAAGAAAGACCCAACCCAATCCCGTTTCGCGATATCGTTGTTCCTCCGGAAATAGGCAACCGATTACGTCATACCTGAAATTTCCAATCGTGAACCAGTGTGGTCGTGCGAGGTCGCGATCAATTTCGATCAGTTGTTTAACAAATTCACCGGGATCTTCGGTTCGTAGGGGAGCGTTTAGTCTTATCCACCGGCAACTTAGTTGCTTTGGGCACAACCAAGACAACTCCGGCTCAGCAATTACAATATCTTCACGATGCCGGTCTTGAACTTTAAGCGCTATGCCCAGGAATTTTGAATCTCTCCGCTGTGAGCGACTCGCCCCCACCAAGAGCGTTCCGCCCGTATAGTGTTCGGAAATCTGCCAGGATGAGTCGACCATAATCATCGAACCATCCGGATACGGATAATAATCGCTGAATGGCTCTCCTTGGTGTTCTTCCAGTGCTGCGACAGCGGCGGTACCCGAGGACTTTCCCAGCCGTCAAAACGAGTGGTACGCGTTCACGGATGAACTTCGCCAGTGTGTCACTTGTATTCCAATGGCGGGTGGACCTTCCCAACAAACACAAGTTTTTTGAGAACGGATTTTGATGGTGAGGAAGATCGATCTCAGGGGCGCGGACCTCGAAGCGGAAATATGGGTACAGATCCGGGAAGGTTACTTGAAGCTTAAGCGACTCGCCTTCTTCTCCCGGAATACTCAGATCTAAGCGCAAGATACCTTCATCGCGCGCAACCTCATCCATCGAGTAATCGATTCCAGCAGCATCAAGTTGAGCCAATTCGTATTCATAACGTTCTGGTTGACGAACCCACCACGCCGACTCTACCCCACGGGACGATCGTGCGGCGGCTTCGGCGGATTCGGCGGACCTGGTGGGTGCGGCGGATGAGGAGGATGGGGCGGGTGCGGTGGGTGTTCTTTGTCGTTTGCCATATCGCATTATCTCCTCGAATCTAAGCCTCGTGTCCTCGTGAAACCTCCCTAAGCTCATTGCATGGCCAGAACCATGCATAAACGCTCTGCCACGCAATAAGCTTTAGGAACTTACTGCAAGCGACTCAGTAACTCTTGCTTGCGCTGGCTGCTGTCTCATCAGTAGTCGTCGCCGTGGAGGCTTGTTCCTTAACGATCTTTATGCCTCCCTCGCAATCTGCCTTGTTTTTGTAGCCCTCGGCAGAATCGGCAACGATTTCATTGTTGTTGGCGCGAAACCGCCAACGATACTCGCCTTTTGAATCCTTATAGATTCTGAAGTTTGCCATGCTATTCTGACCTCACTAATACGTCTTTTCACTACCCAAAGGGCACGACCTTTGAGAAGATCCCCTTGTTCTTGTATTGCGAGGATTTTCGGTCAAAGCGAACCCCCTTGTCAAGAGAATTCGCTGTTTTATTTTCAGGCGAATCTTTATAATGCGCTGGCGTTCCAACTATGAGTCGAAGGAGTAACCATGCCCACAGTGGGAGATCGCATTCGAGACTTTCGAGAGCATCTTGGCTGGACGCAGGAGCAGTTGGCACATCGAGCAAAAATAAGTAAGGGCTTTTTGAGCGATGTCGAAAATAACAAACGCAACATCAGCGCGAATAATGTATTGAAAATCGCTAATGTCATGGGGGCCTCGCTTGACTATTTGTTACGAGGCGAGCGAACTAGACCGTCTCAGCGACGCGAACCCATCCAAATACCACCGACTCTCTCGGGTGCGGCGGAACAACTCAAACTGAGCTACACCGATACGTTGACGCTGCTGGAAACATACGAGTCGGTGATTGCACGACGGAGTAGTGATTCGATCAAGCCACCGACAGTCGAGGATTGGATCGCACTACACAACGCGATCAAAGCCGTCTAGAGAATAGCCATGGACCTCAACCGAGCGCCCGAGATCGTGAAGTTGGCACGAGAGCTAGGGTGTAAGTCCCCGAACAATCCGGTTGAGGCGATCCTCGACTATTGTCGGCAGCGCGTTCGGTCATTACTTCGAGACTATCCGGTCGCCACCCTCACTGAGCTTCTAGATATGGTTGCGGCTCATGTCGATACGAAATTTGTCGAAATACACAACAACCAAGAGCTCAAGGAAACGAGGAGTTACTTTTTCAAACGTGGCGAAAACGGATTCGCACGCTTGAACGAAGAGCTCGGTCCAAAAGCACTTGCTATCACGTTCCGTCGATTGCGGCCTAACAAGGGCGAGCCCGCTTACATTTCGGTCGTAGACGCACGGGGCGAAAAGCTCTTTCGCGTTTACTTTTCCAAGTATCACGAGGTGGCACACCTCCTTACGCTAACCGACCCCAATCGCCTGAAGTTTTGCCGAACACATGATGCTGTCGACTATGCGCTTCCTGAAGAGGTTCTCATGGAAGAGATTGCGGCAGAGTTGGCGTTTTTTCCGGATATCGTGGAGCGTCATGCAGAAGGACTAATCTCCTTCGAAAAAATCAAGTTAGTGCGAGACCGTTTGTGCAAGAATGCGAGTTGGTACTCATCGGTGGTCAACTTATCGAAGCGTTGGCCGACACCCTGCGTGCTTATCGAGGTAGAACCAGACCAGAAAGGGCGAATGGACCAAGAGCGCTCAGGCGCTCAGATATCCGCAGAGTCAAATTCTGTTGTCTTAAGAGTAATGCGTTCTACTCCTAGCGTTGCTCCCCACGCATTAGGGACGATCGTGAGAAGCGGTATCCGAATACCGAAGAACTCGATCATTCATCAGGTCTTCGGAGATCAATCAACAAGGCAGATGACAGCAGACGAGAATCTCAGGGGTTGGACCGATGACAGTGATCGGCGGCTTCCAACCCTACCTATACGAATTCACGTCAAGAAGGAGAAGCATCGTCTCTGGGCGCTTCTCATTCCAATTGACACTCTCCAGTGAACCTCTGGCTATTTGAGAATGCATTTGCTCAAGCCTGCTAGCCGTCTTGAAAGAAGCGATTTACAGGAATCAAAGCAAGCCTGCGACATGGATAGCACCGTAGGGTAGTCACAGGTACTCTAAGAAATCGTTATTTGGACGCTAAATGGACGCGCGTCAAGTGGCTTTTTAAATTCAAGATCGACTCCCTTTTTCCCCAGAAACACCTAAACAGAAAATTCACATGGACCAGTGGCGGAAGTGCTACTTGGTCAATTCGTCTGCAAACCGGAACCAATTAGTTCTGGCGAACATGGCTTCGCAATGCGAGGACTTAACCCAAGCGAATTTCCAGTCATTTTAGCTTGGCGTTTTTCTAGCGTTCTGGCTCAATCTGTGTCAACGTGTCTCCCAAGACCTGTCGACACCAAGGTGGTAAGGCAAAAGTAACCTTGGCGCGCGCAGTAGAAAGCAAGTCTCCTCCCAATAAGGCGATCTTTGCATCGTGCGTGCGATCATCCAATCTGTCTCTCTTTTCTTGGTTTTGTCCCAAGAGATCGTCCATATGGGCCAGATGGGATGGTGTTAGGCCGGACTCTTTCTGCTTTGCTGGACGGAAATTAGCAGGTGGCGCCGAACGAAGAACTAGAGCGATAAACGGTGCGCCAACAAATCGGCGAGTAAAGGGCATAGTGTCGAATGGTGCAATTCCTAATACCCAGGAAGTATAGTCAGATCCTTTGCGATGCCAGCGGAGCCCGACGAGCAATGAGCGTCCTTTTTCATCTTCCTTCCACGGAATTTCCTTGCAAGACCAGCTAGGATGCACACACAGTGACTTAATAAGTTCGCACGCATCTAGCGCAGTTGCTTCTTTGCCTTCTTTCTCAGGAAAAATTAGTTGTAAGGCATCCAGATTAGCAGCGGCATCTTGTAACGCTATTTCTAGCTTTTCTGGATCAACAGTATCTTTAATCGTTATAGAGTCCCACTTCGGCGTGGCTGCATCTGCGAGATTCTTAGCGTGCAAACAGGCAATTTGCCCTTGCTGATACCACTTAAAAAGGATTTCCCCCAATAGCTTGGGCAATCGAGTCACCAAATCGTGACTGGATGTTACCGTTCCATCATCTATACGAACTTTCAAGTAATCGTCAAAAGACGAAAAGACGCGAATCTTGTTCGCGCCTATTTCTCGAGAAACGCTCCTCGACGGATCTGCCATTCTTAGTAACCTCCAGGGTGGATGGAGCCGTTCTTGAACCGGGACTCATCGGGTGCATGAGCCGTTAAGCGGGGAGAAAACCGTTAATCCAACCAACCGTTATCTTGACTAGTTGCTCCCTTTGGAATATGTGGGTAATCGTATTCCTCGGGTTCCTGGTTTCCAAATTTGTCGGTGCGCTCAACACCTATAATCATCGACATGGTGCCGGCCTGAACCTCCTTAACTGTTCCATTACCCGTAAAGAGGGAAGATTCATCTGTCAGTTTTTCTTCGCTCATTGTATTACTCCTTCATAAATCGTAGATCGTCCGCAAAGACTTCACTGCCAAGCCATACGCTCAATGTGTCACTAAGCTGACTAGCTGGCAGAACTCTTTGCGGCGCGTCGTCTAGCCGAGACCGAAGCAGCCGCGGGAAAGCTCTGCAAAATGCCTTCGGTACTCCAGCTAGCTCTGCTAACCGCGTATAGGAAACCACGAAGCCGCATGGCACCATTTGTGCTATGGCAATTACGCGGTCTCTCCAGTCGTCAGAAAGAGGAGAGAACATACGTCCTTCCACTTGGACCGTATCGCCGGGTTTGACTACTCCGCTCCTGACAACTCTTGCCAAATAGCCCCGCTTGCCCCGTATGTCTTTACTCAAATTTGGGCGAACGCGATTTAGACGACCGCAGGGCTCACATTCAAAAGTAATCCGAATCGCTGCATTCCGCCCAATTCGAACCAAACTGCCCGAGAACAAGTGTAAGTCCTCAATCTTGATTAAGATGTTCTCCCGCAGACTTCCTGGGGGCACATTGCAGTACTCGTAAGCGCCAGTGGAGGCTAGTAGGACTTGACGAGGGGAGATTGGACTCGCGTGACAATCTCCGTCGATCCCCATCCCAGCACGTAAGAAAATCTCCTTCACGTTTTCCGGTGGCATCTCGCGCTGAGGGCGCCGACTCAAGGAGACTATCTTCACTCTGCCGGCCCCTTCCCATTGTTTCGATGCAAAGGGAAAGCAGTCACAGCCGTATTTTTATGGAGCAAGGTCTGTGCCAGTTTGTCAGGCAAAACTGATAGTGTGAGCGGCACAGTAGTCTCTTTCAATAACCTTGTCAATGTCAGTGTTTTATATGAGGTTTGAGGAAAATGGCTTGTTGAATTGGCACTCGTCAAAATGCCTTGGAGCGATTTTGGTTTTTTCATTGTAGGACAAATCTCGTCTGCGAAATAACGATCTCCATTAAACGAAAAGCCGACCCTCGCGCCAAACGCGTGGTCGGCAAGAAGGGCGGACGCGCGGAATATACCGAAAACGAAAACAAATGTTCAAGTAAAATCTTAACTCTTGCTTTGGATCTGGCCCACAGTGGAGCACTTGAGGCAGGATTGAGGGTGTAATGTCTCGTCATGCTGACCCATTATTAGGAGTGGCGGCTCCAAGACAAACCATAGTGATTGGCGCTAACATTCTCCTGCTGAAAACTTAATATGAATCCCGACGACGAAAGACGCGATCAAATCCTGCGGTTCCTGTACGAAAGGCATAAGAGTGCGCGAGGAATAAACAAGATTCCCATCGGGATTCGTGATCTTCAGCGGGAAATGAAGCAACGGCACGGCATGAAACAACAGGAGGTGTCCTCAAATCTCGATTACTTAATGCAAGTAGGCTGGGTCCGAGAAGTTGTACGCGCACGAACGTTCAAGACAGGCGGAATGGAACTAGGTCGAGAGCAGATTACTTTCAAGATTTCAGACGTTGGCATAAATCATTTGGAGGCAGGATCTGTGTTCAAGAAACCTGAAACAGCAACCAGCATAAATATTACCAATATCAAGGGCGTTACGGTTGTAGGTGATGGAAATGTAGTCAACACTCAATTCACCGATTTGTCGAAGGCGTTAGACGAACTCGACCGGGCTCTCGCAGCGAGCGGGTTAAGTGATGAACAGAAATTGGATGCCGCAGGAGACATCTCAACCATTCGGACTCAAATTGCGAAAAAGAATCCACTCAAGACGGTCGTTACCGGTGCGTGGCAGTCTCTTGAACATATCGCAACAGCGGCGGGTGTTGTGGAGGCTGCCCGACAAGTAGCGGAGCTGATCCGACCTTTGCTTCAGTAGCGGAGTTTTACATGGCGACGAAATCCTCAATCTTGACAGTAGGTCACTCCAACCACGAAGTGCAGGTTCTCGTTAATCTGTTGAGGAAGCATGGAGTAACGGCAGTTGCGGACATACGCTCAGAGCCGTACAGCGCAGCGACCCCACAATTTAATCGCGAAAACCTGAAGCCTCAGCTTCAAAGCGAAGGTTTTAAGTATGTCTACTTGGGTGATCAACTCGGCGCACATCCACAAGATCCGGCTTGCTACAGGGACGGTAAAGTTCAGTACAGCCGACAAGCTAAAACGTCGTTGTTTAAACAAGGGCTGCAAAGAGTGATTGCAGGTGCGCAGAAGCATACGATAGCGCTCTTATGTGTTGAAAAGGACCCTCTAAAGTGTCATCGATCGGTCCTGATTGCAGGAGAACTAGAAGCACAGTCGGTTGATGTGGCTCATATTCTTGCGGATGGAAGTATTGAATCTCATAGTGAAGCAATGGATCGACTGTTGAAAGAGGAGAAACTCGACAGGAATGATCTTTTTCGTACTCGGGAAGAACTCGTGGAAGAAGCATGCGCACGCCAAGAACACCGAGTGGCTCACTTTGACCAGAAGATGAAGGACACGATGAGCTAATCACAGTTCGCACACGATTATCGGTCAATGCGTTTCTAAATCATAACTTCACACCAACCTACCGAACTCCTCCATCGCACACAAGCTGCAGAAATCTGTCGAATGCTACGTGTTCTCTCTGTCTAGTTAGCTAGGATTGTAAGCACACGGAAAACCCGCAAGTGCAATAAAGACAACTACCACTGTGTTGTAAGATTGATGAGCAGTCGGGGCAGATGTTGTTAGCTAGTGATTGATTTTCGCGCAACTTCAATTCTGGCTTCATTGCTTCTGCGAGTGAGAGGGGTTCGTTAAGATCCACACTTCTAGTGGTGAGTACCTGATTCTCACGGGACCCATCCCTATATATCGTTATTCCTTTGCAACCAAGTTCGTAGGCCAGCAAGTAAGCATTTTCAACATCATCCACACATGCAGATGCTGGGAAGTTAATCGTCTTAGAAACGGCGGCGTCAATATGTTTTTGAAACGCCGCCTGCATTCGCACATGCCATTCGGGAGCAATCTCGTGTGTGGTTACAAATATACGCTTCAGTTGTGCGGGGACGTCAACAATGCCATGGAGCGATCCTGTCTCAGCGATACGTTCAATGAGCTGTTCTGTATAGAAATTGTGCGTCCTCGCATACCGTTCAAAGGATGGATGTACGAACAACATTCTCTCAGATTCGAATGATACCCTGTGATAAGCGAGGGAATACACCGGTTCAATACCACTTGAGCAGTTTGCAATAAGACTAATAGTACCGGTGGGAGCAACTGTTGTGATTGTCGCGTTGCGCCGTGCAGGCTCACGGGTGTTTTTGTAGATGTTTTCCTGGAACCACTGCGGAAATGGCCCTCGTTTTTTTGCAAGCTCGATCGAAGTGTTTCTTGCTTCCTGTGAGATAACTCCCATTACGTCTTCAGCCAGTGTAACTGCCTCTTTTGAGTCGTAAGGGATTCCGAGGTCGATTAATAAATCTGCCCAGCCCATTACACCCAGCCCAATCTTACGGTTGGCCGTCGTTATGTGTCTGATTTGCGGGATAGGGAACTCACTTACATCAATAACGTTGTCGAGAAAATGTACGGCTATCGAAACAACGTCTCTCAAGTGGCCGTAGTCCACGGCGCCGTCGCGAGAAAAACGCGACAAGTTAATCGAACCTAAAACACAAGATTCATAAGCGAGCAATGGCTGTTCGCCACAAGGATTCGTGCTTTCGATCTGGCCCAACTCTGGCGTAGGATTGTCACGGTTGATCCGATCAACAAATATCACTCCAGGCTCGCCGTTGCGCCACGCCGATTCAGCGATTTTCTTAAATACGCGAATCGCGTTCAGTTGCCCAACAACCAAACCTGTGCGTGGATTAATGAGATCGTAATTCTCCGCCGCCTTAACTTTTTGCATGAACTCATCAGTGATCGCCACAGAGATATTGAATGTGTTCAACTCAATAGCATTGGTCTTAGCTGCGATGAATTCTTCAACGTCGGGGTGGTCAACTCGCAGGATCGCCATGTTCGCACCGGCGCGTTTGCCCCCCAGCTTTGTTACTTCCGTAGCAAAATTGTAGAGCCGAATGAATGATACCGGTCCGCTTGACTCACCTTGTGTTGATTCGATGAAATCCCCCTTAGGTCTCAACCCCGAGAACGAGAATCCCGTACCCCCGCCGCTCTTTTGAATCTTTGCTGTATCAGCAAGAGTGCCAAATATACTTTCCATTGAGTCTTCGATCGGTAATACGAAGCACGCCGAAAGCTGACCCAGATCGCGTCCGGCGTTCATGAGGGTGGGAGAATTTGGTAAGAATTCGAGACCGCACATCACCTCGAAGAACGCCCTTTCCGTCGCTGCAGCATCTTCAGCAGTTCCGTATTTAAGATCTGCTGAAGCAATACTTGCCGCTACGCGGCGAAACATCTCTGCCGGCGTTTCGATTACCTGTCCGACCGCATCGCGCGGTAAGATGCGCTTCTTAAGAACAAGTAGGGCGTTCTGTGTGAGGTCTAACGTCAAAGCTTCAACTAACGAGGAATTCTCTGTCAAAGTGTAAATACAGCTCCAAACTCGGCACGATCAGTTTCCTAACTGAAACGCATTTTACTTCTCTGTTGTGGTTTGCATAAGCTAGTTACATATTCATTTAGATGCCGAGACGTCTCGACTACGAACAGATCATGTGGAAGCATCACTGGCTAACCACTTCGACTTGGGACGCACTTAACTGTGATTGCTGAATTGCTTTCAGCAACCCTAGAGTATGTTCAAGTTTCTTTATAACGAACCGTTCTTCCCTCAGTTTTTTCACCGCTATTTCTACTCTCTCAATTGCATCTTCCAAATCAAGAAAACTGCCTTCGTGATCGAGGCGCGGAATCCCTTTTCTAGCGGCAATAGCGTATTCAAGTGTGCAGCCATTACTGTACTCCCACTCATAATTAAACCGCACTTCATACACTTTTTTTACGATGAACCATTCCCACAAATAGAGATAGTGTTGCTGATCGAATCCTTTAGCAAAGAATGGCCCCGGTGTAACAACGTTGACTAAGCCTCGCTCGCGTAGCTTTTCCGCGAATTCGACACCGCGAGCCACATTCGCTTGAATTAATTCAGTGTGTACTTGCTTGAATCCGTCTTCGCCTAGCTTCGCTCTTAGATCCTCGTCAGACCGACATTCATATTGTTTTAGAACTTCGTAATAAAACCGCTTGCCCGTAGTAATATCACTGCTACAATAGATCCCCGCGTCATCCGGAAGCACACAATCGAAGGCCGACATGGCCATCCTGATTTCATCGATCACTTTGCGATGTTGAAATTCTGGGAGATCAAACTCACCCGTTCCATAATAGAGTTGCGACATTGACTTCTCTCCAGGAGACTCGAAAATTGGCACAGTTTTTTGAAACGTGCCCTTAAAAAAGATTCGTTACTTGAATGTGTAGTATCAACTGCGACATGGTTTCTCAAGACCGTCAGATTTAGTTACATTTCGTGTCTTCGACTGCCGGTCCATGTAGCGAGAGAGGAGGGACTCTAATCATACACTACCCGCGATTGAGAACCTAAGATCCAAGAAACATCAATTACAATAAGCTACCGAAACCTCGCTATCAAGTGGAAACTGCTAATCCACTTATCTTGTGTGCGCCACATAGAATTTGTGTGCACCTAAATTCTGAACAGACAACAGTCGAACAGTGCTGTGCTCGATAGGCGCTCCACGGCAAAATCCGAGTGGGGACGTGGAGTTAATAGCAACAACCAGTCCCGGAACCAGTCCCGGAATCTTGACACGCAGTATTCGACGTGAGTATAAGCCAGACGTCTTAGACCGTTGACAGTAGATGAGATAAAGAACATAGCAATGCGTCTTGGGTGGACCTGAATATTGTCGCTGAATGTGTTCCGCCGCATCCTTCGTGGAGCTTTTGAAAACCGAGAATATTTCTGATGGGATCACCAGAGAATCAAACTCGCAATAAAAATAATTCGAACAAAGGCAAGAATGACTGGTTAAAGAATTGGTTTAACCGAGATACTGTCTTACCGCACAAGACGTTACTTTGCTTTCTTCTTGGCTTCATCGCGGCGCTTCTGCCGCTGGCAACCAAAGTAATATCTGAGAGCCGCCTGACATGGATTTTTCTAGGGGGTTTTGCGTTCTATCTGCTCGCACTACTCATTGTTCGACCTGCTCGGTTTAGCAACCTGAGCTTCAGGCAAACGCGATCGGGGCTATTCAGTATCTTTGTTGTCAGTTACGGACTTGGTGCGCTTACTTATCGCTATCGGGCCTGGTTTAGCTGGTTGTGGTCTCAGTTCAGAAGAATTAATGAACCCTATGAATGGATTCTGGTCAGCCTATTCCTGTTAGGTATTCTTCTCGGATTCTTTGTTGTCCGTAACTGGAATAAGGACCAGAAGGATTTCTTGGGCAGTTTGACCGCAGTATTCGGCGCCGCTTTTATCTCAACGATTCTGGGTAGTCTGGCCAAGACGCCACAGTTAGAGCCCGTCACAACGTTTGCCTTCTATGCTTTGGGTTTCAGTCTCTCAGGCGCATTGAACCTTATCGCCTTTGCGCTCTTAGTAGGCCACTATACTCGAACCGAATCCGCCACTAGCCGTTCGGTCATAGATTTTCTTTACGGCAGCGACAAGGCCAAGGCTATCGATGGTTATTTTCTAAAGAATTTCGAAGACGATCCGAACTACGCCAAAGCTAAACTCTTTGCGGCCTTAACCGCCTATCGAGAAATTATCAAGAATGAATTCGCCGCGAAAATGAGCATTCGAAGAAAGGAACAAAAAGCCCTCTCAAACATCGGAACCTCGCCCCCGTTATGTTCGCCTAGTCCGCCAGCGCCCCCGCTGGACTACTTTCAGTTGCTTTCTATCGAGAGTAAACCTTCGGACCCGTCCCAGGCCCCATCGGCATCCGATGACATCTACGAGGTACGGTTTAGAAAGCTGGACGAAGGTGAATCTATTACTCCGGACATGTTTCGCGTCGCGATTACAATGAGGTGGCAGGAGAATCTCGAGTATATTGTGGCTCCGGGCCAATATCAGAAGGCTTTCCCTTATTCGGGCAGCGTAGCAGGCCTCGCTTTAACGGTGAAGCAAACCATCGTAATGGATCGAGATAAGTATAAGAAATTCCGCAGTAAGGATTTTGTGGAGGGTAAAACACCTAATGAAGCTGACCAGCCACGCGGGTTACACAAGATTGACTATCTCTCATATATCTGTGTTCCGATGTCTAGCAGTTTTGGCAAACAAGAAGAGACAGCTCTAGGTGTCCTACATCTTGATACAAAGTTGTTTGCATGCGAAAAGGGTTTCCTGCCTCCGAATTGTTGTAGGCAGTTGGATCCAGATTCGAACGAAGAAATCTTCAAAGTAGAACGAAAGCGAGAGCAACTCGATGAGTTTGCCAAATACGCTTGCAATCTGTATCAGCAAAGCGATGAATGCATCAAGAATCTTGAAAGCTTCAGAGATGTGCTCGTGCCCCTCTTAGAACTCTACCTGAAATGCCGAACTGGTGCCCGTTGATTAAAATCCGCTGCCATTGGCGAATTTGTAGCGCGTGAATCTTGCGGGGCACTGCGCAGGCCGCACTTATTGAACAGTTCAACACTAACGCTTGGCGGGAGCTTTTACTGCTTTAGCGGCCTCACATTCAAGAGTTTTGAGCGCAAGATGCAGGAATCCGGGGATCGCCATTTCATCCCGTTCCCATCGCGCAACCGTGTTTCGACTCACCTTTAGCTTGCTTGCAAGCCCCTGCTGAGTTAGCCCCAACGCGAGTCGCCGTTCTCGAAGTTTAGCGCCCTTCATGGTCCATTATTCTAGCACGGCAAATTGATACATTGCGTATCACACGCAGTAGTGATACGATGCGTATCAACACGGAGCGGGCTGATTTTCGCGGTAACGAAAACCAGCCCTTACACAGCCGAATCCTGACTGGTTTAGGGACAGGAATCGACCATGCCTAATCATCCTAACACGGACAATGAGAATGAGAGTGCCTCGCTTGACGCCGAGGACTGGGAGATCGCGCTTAAGCCATATTTCGGTTACCCGGATGCGGCTCTCGATCTCGCCCGGAACTTAATGACTATCCGAGAGTATCTCAAAACCACGCCGCCAGATGTGCCGCAAGCACTCGCAGCATTGAGCGAAGCGGCTGACAGTCTGTTTCCGCTCACTAGTTTTCATAAGGGCGCGCATGACCTCTACCGCACTTACATCGAAGGCCATGCCACCAGAGCACATGAGGCATTGATGCAAAGTTTGGGGGTGAAATTCTGATGAATACAATCGACAAGAACAGTGTGCTTGAACCTCGCGCTGCAATGATGGCGCGATTGCTCCAGATTCATGATGATGCCGCAGGAGAAGGAACAGATGAAGGAGCGATGATAGTCACGTTCGGAAGGTTACATCTCGGGCATACCTGAGTTTTTCACCAACGATGCGACCGAAGCTTTCAGGTTCAAAGACAGGAAACAGGCAGAGGACTTTATAACGGAGTTTGCGGACGCGTTACACAATCCGCAAGTGCTCGATTATCCGTAGGGCAACTCACATGGGATACGCGCGACCACGTCCAAAACATCTTGCTGCAAAGCTCTTGCAGATTCGCCATAGCTTAGGACTATCTCAGCCTAAATTGGCGAAGGTCTTAGGTGTCTGGGATTACAGCGATATCTCAAAATATGAATGGGATAAAAACGAACCTCCGCTCTTTGTGCTGCTTGCCTATTCCCGAGCCGCAGATATTCCACTGGAGAAAATCGTAGACGATGAACTGACTTTATAGGTTATTAGGTCCACCGATAGATCGCATGAATCCACAGTCGCGGCAGAGTTGCCTCAATCCATCCCCCTCTGCGCGTCCATCGTAAACGACAGCCCATCCGCACAACTCTACGCTGCGCTTTGAGTGCTGCACTGCGTTACGCCCTGCGATGTGCGGAGTGGGCGGCCCAGTCGTGTTTCTCCGGTCGCTACGAGGGGGAAGCTCCCCTTCAAAAAAACAAACACAGCGAGAAGGAGCACACGACGATGGAACACCCGAGAACGACAGCAACCGACCTCCCGAAATGGTCCGCCCTACTAATCGAAGCAGTCACTAAGCCAGGTCTAATCATGAAGGCATATAGCGCCTTTTATCAGTATTCCTGTGGCAATCAATTGTTGGCCCTTTTGCAGTGCCAGCTGCGTTATATGGAATAAGCGGTCTGGACCAGGTGGCCCAAGAGGATGAGGACGAGTCGCAATGGATGGACGCCCTATCGCAGAATGCCGTCGCAATTACATTTCGCAATGAGCGAGGTTAAGGATGACCAGCATTAAGTGGAGCAACTATCCCTTGTTAGCCCAATCTACGAACGCGACGATTTGGTTGCAGATTCAAGCAGATTTGAAGCTGGCCCGGAACACTGTCGACGCCTATGGGCGAGCTGTGGAAGATTTTTTCCGTATTTGCGCACAGTTAGCAATACGACCGGAGCAAGCGAGGCGTGAGCACGTTGCCGCGTACGTGCAGGAGCTTTCACAACGTCCGCTGGTGCGCGCCAAAGCACATCAGGCACCGATAGGTCTGGCCAATGCGACCTTACAGCAACGGTTAACCGCAGTGCGATTGTTCTTCGATCACTTAGTCGAGGCGGGCATTCGCCGTGATAACCCAGTAGGCCGCGGTCGCTACGTTGCCGGCAAGGGATTTGGTGGCGCACGTGAGCGCGGATTGATTCCTCGTTATAGAAAACTACCCTGGATTCCCAACGATGATGAGTGGCGAACAATACTCACTGCTGTTCGAGACGAACCTTTACGCAATCGCCTGATGTTGGCTTTTTCCTATGATGCCGCACTACGCCGTGAAGAGTTGTGTTCGTTAACCACCGCAGACATTGATCCATCACAGCGGTTGCTGCGCATCCGTGCGGAGACTACCAAGAGTCGTTGGGAGAGAGTAGTTCCTTACCTGTCAGAGACTGGCAAACTACTAACAGTCTATCTACGCCAGCGCAAGCTTCTGAGTCGACAATGCGGCGCACTGTTTCTCTCAGAGTCGCGGCGCAACCACGCTCAACCCATCTCGATCTGGAGTTGGTCCAAGATCATTCGCCGGCTGGCAGAACGTACCGGTCTCTCGCGCTTCACAACTCATACGACGCGCCATTTATGTCTCACCGATCTCGCTCGAGCCGGTTGGGATATCCACGAGATTGCTCGTTTCGCCGGCCATCGCAGTATTCAAACCACGCTTAACTACATTCACCTCAGTGGGCGGGAGCTGGCAGCCAAGCTCGACGCCAGTATGTCCTCGGTTCACGCCTGGCGTGTGCGCCTGATCTCGGAGGTGAGTATTGAAACGTAAACACAACCCGCCGCCAACAGCTGTTGCTTGGTCCTGGCCAGTCGTTTTATCGCAGTACGATCAAACCAAGCTCTTCTTTCCCGCTGAAGCGGAGGCGCTCCACGAGATAGCAAATAGACCACAACGGCTGAGACGTACCTATATTAATCAGTCTGTTCGTAAGCGGTTGAGTCGCTTGGTGGCGCCGCTTAACGACTGTCTCGAGGCCGTTTACGCCACGAAGATCGCACGCACCTGTGTCATATCGATCGTCATTCAAGAGATGGTACGCCGACGCGTTTCTTTCTGGGGCTGGTCAGAGCATGAGTGGAAGGAAACTATCTGCCCGGACGCGTCGCTGTTTCGCCAAACTTTCAAACGGGCAGAAGGCTATCGGATGGACCTGATTGCAACTGCCTATTTGCTCCGTGGGATCACGGACTTCGTTGGCCTGGGCCCCTTTAGCAAGCGTGTCCTGGCAGAGCGCGTGTTTGGCTCGCAGTTCCTAAGCGAAGCGTCCCAGTCAACCGCCGATCTGCTCCGTTCCTGGGGCCTTGGAGTTTCCATGGTGCGAGTCCGGTACCCGCGCTTGATTGCCGAGCTGCTATTACTGAATGGTAGTCCCCACTTGACGGAGCTGACGCCAGAGGTGCTCGCTAAAGCACGCACCAGCAAGATGGATAGCCGAGCCAAAGGTTTGCTTGGCATGTTCACCAGGGCTCTGGCTGAACTGACAAATAACCCGGTGCTGGCTTTGCCATCGCCCACTGGAAAGACAAAGACCGTAAGCCACGCAGTCGCTTCCGGAGTGCCCAAGGAGTGGGCTGAGTGGTGTGTCCGTTGGCTGGAGTGCAGCACGGCCTCGCGCGCGCAGTGCAATCACGTTTATTACTCAGCATTACAAGTCGGGCGCTGGTTAGCTGCTCATCACCAGCAGATCCGCAATCCCACTGATTGGACCAGAGAGTTATCGCTGGAATGGATAGCCTGCGTTAACCGCCTGACCGTTGGTCAATACACCGATCCGCAGATCACCAGAAAGCGTGAGTTGGGAAAGAGCCTCACACCCAAAGCCAAACAAAGTCTCATCAGCAGTGTGCGCACCTTCTTCAGGGATCTACAGGAATGGGAGCTGATCCCGCGAAGGTTTGATCCGAAGCGAACTCTTGCTACCCCGCCGGCAATCGCGAAATTGGTCGGCCCCGACCCACGCATAATCGACGCTGATATGTGGGCCAAGCTGATGAATGCCGGCCTCAGTCTGACCGCGCAGGATCTGCCACAGAATCCGTTTGGTCGGAATCGAAGCGAACACGCGACCTGGTATCCACTTACCATGGTCCAGGCGATCGCCGCGGTCTGGTTGTTCGCCGGGTTGCGAGCAGACGAGATTCTCCGCTTAAGAGTTGGTTGCATCCGCTGGCAACATGAAGATCTGCAAGTAGACTCAACGCTCGAGATCCTCCCGAAGGGTTCTATCTGTCTCCTGGACGTCCCCACCAACAAGACCAGCACGGCCTTTACAAAGCCAGTCGATCGCATTCTTGGTGAGGCGGTTGTCGCCTGGGAAAAGGTGCGGCCGTTGCAGCCTGCGTCACTCGACCGAAAAACAGGTGAGATGGTCCACTATCTGTTTAGTTATAGAAGCCGGCGTTTGGGCGCCAGTTATCTGAACAGTGCTTTGATCCCACTCCTTTGCCGCAAAGCCGGCATACCTGAGACGGATGCCCGTGGGCGCATCACCAGCCATCGAGCACGGGCCACTTTGGCCACCCAACTTTACAACGCGAAGAACCCGTTGACGCTCTTCGAACTTCAGGAATGGCTCGGACATCGGACGCCCTCAGCGACACAGCACTATGCGAAGGTTACGCCAACAAAGCTGGCCAAAGCTTATGCTGACGCTGATTACTTTCGTACGAACTTACGGATGATCGAGGTGCTGATCGATCGTGAAGCCATCACCACCGGCGCCGCTGCAAGAGGCGAGTCCTGGCAATATTATGACCTGGGCCACGGCTACTGTGCTTACGATTTCTTCGAGCAGTGTATGCACCGGATGGCTTGCGCCAAATGCAGCTTCTACCGCCCGAAAGAAGCGATGAAGGAATTGTTGCTCCAGGGAAAGGTTAATCTCTCTCGAATGATGCGCGAGATAAAACTCACTGATGAAGAAAAGAGCGCGGTCGAAGATGGGGTTGATGCGCTGAGTAAACTCACTGCTCGCCTGGCCAATATTCCAGCTCCCGACGGCCAGATGCCACGGCAGCTTGTACAAATCGCAGCTGCGAAATCCGCATAGACCAGGAAAACAAAATCCTGGGCTATGGAAACTGCCGCGCTATGGAAACCGTGGAAAACCAGACTACGGTTTTCCACCGTTCCCACAGCGCTTGGAAAACTCGCCAAAGAACGGCGAGTTTCCCACAGTTCCCACAGCCCCTGCTGCTAGAGATATAGATGAAAACAATACTAAAGAAAAAACCGACCGCCCCTTGAAATTCCACGTAACTTGCGCGGACTACAGCCCGGCCCAATCAACACTTTTCCGAAGTGGAAAGACCTAGGCCGCTTTGTCAAACGTGGCGAACGGGCGCTCACTTTGTGCATGCCGATTACTTGCAAACGTCGCGAGGAAGATTCCGACGACGAACACACCTTTACCAGCTTTGTCTATAAGGCCCGCTGGTTTGTTTTGGCCCAGACCGACGGGCAAGAACTTGAACCACTTACGATCCCGGAGTGGGACGTCGAGAGAGCGATGAAGGCGCTGAGTATTGAGCGCGTACCATTCGATCACACCGACGGAAATATTCAGGGCTTTGCGCGCTTATGTTGTTGACAACATAAGCGGGCTTATGTGGCCAAGTCAGTTATGTGGCGCAGAGTGATTCCGGCCCCGCGAATACACTGTTCCCTCAATTTGTACGCCACATAAGTTTTCATCTTTATAGTCGGATTGTTCTTCGATTCTATCTGGGGGTCCGACTATGTTTGACCAACTTTTCAAAGCTCAGCGCGCGCGCGCGCGGCATTTGAATGCTCCGCTTGTAGATGAGCGCATTCGCTATCTCTCTCATTTGGCTGCGCAAGGAAGCACAAGGAGTTATCTTCGAGTTAGAGCGCAGGATCTGCTGACATGCATCGACTACCTGCATCTGGAAACAGCGGGTGAGATTGATGAGAAGCAGATTATTAAGGCTGCTGATCGATGGGCCAAGCGTCAGCCGCAACCTCCCAACGTGATTGACTTCCGCTATGGGAAGCTGCGCTTCATTTCTCATGCAAGGCAGTGGCTCGCCTTTCTCGGTCGCCTGCGTCAGCCGGAAGTACCCCGCCCTCCGTACATTCACATGATCGAAGAGTTCAGCGACTACATGCGTGAGGAGAAAGGTTTGTCCCCGGTGACCATCCACAAACGCCGCCAGCACGTGACGCAATTCCTCAGTCGCTTTGATGAACAGCATCGCGCCTTTATTGAGATTTCTATTCTCGACATCGATGCGGCTATCGCTCGCAAAGGTCAGCATGATTCGTACACCCGCTCATCGATGAGAACGTACGCCAGCGCTTTACGAGCTTTCTTCCATTACGCCGAACAGCGTGGTTGGAGTGCTCCAGGTCTAGCGGCGGCGATTATGTCCCCACGCATTTTCGCCGATGAACAGTTACCAAAAGGCCCCTCGTGGGAAGACGTGCAGCGCCTGCTGGCGACCACCGAAGGCGATGATGCAATCGACATCCGGGATCGTGCTCTCATACTCTTGTTCGCCGTTTACGGGTTGCGGGTCAGCGAAGTGCGCGCTCTCCGGCTGCAGGACTTGGACTGGGAGAATGAGTTGCTTTACGTGATTCGTCCCAAACCGCGCCGCCGGCAAACCTACCCGCTCTCACACACTGTGGGCGAGGCACTGCTCCGATACCTTAAAGAAGTACGGCCTCGTATTCGCTATCGCGAGGTGTTTCTTACATTAATCGCACCGGTTCAGCCTTCCAGTGCTAACTCGCTTTATTGCACCATTGCTGAACGTTTTCGAGCCTTGAATATTCCCTCGCCGCATCGTGGACCACACTCACTCCGGCATGCTTGCGCTACTCGCTTGCTCGCTCAGGGTTTGTCGATGAAAGAGATTGGCGACCATCTTGGACATCGCAAGCCAGATAGCACTCGCGTTTACGCCAAAGTTGATCTCGCAGGTTTGCGCCAGGTGGCAGACTTTGAGATAGGAGGAGTGCTATGAAACTGAAAGCGCTTATCACTCAATATGTGGCCTTCCGAAAGTCTCTGGGTGCACGCTTTGAAAGCAGGGAAGGTCGATTGAACGGTTTTTGCCGGTGGATGGGAGAAGAGATCGACGTCACCGACATCCAGCCAGAGCGAGTGAATGCTTTCCTTAATGGTACCGGCCCAGTCAACCGCAGTTGGCAGGAGAGGCATGGTCTATTGAACGGCCTCTATCGCTATGCGATCAGCCGCGGCTTGGTTGTTACTTCGCCACTGCCCACAACCAAGCCAAAGTTGCCCGAACGCTTTGTCCCCTATATTTACTCACGAACCGAACTGCGCACACTCTTCAACTCCACCACTGCTGCCTGCCCGAAAGGACACTGCAAACTTGAGCCGCACACGCTGCGCGCGATCTTGTTGCTGCTCTATGGCGCGGGACTACGCGTCAGCGAGGCTCTGGCCCTCACCCTGGACGATGTCGATCTGACCGGTGCATTGCTCATGGTTCGCGACACGAAGTTCCACAAGACGCGAATGGTGCCACTGGGAGCCGAACTGAATCAGGAGATGGCGCGATACGCAGTAAGGCGAACAGAAGTTGGCCATAATCAAAGTGGCACGGCGGCCTTTTTTGTCTTGCGCCGGGGCGGACCGGTACAGCGTCCGCTCGTCGAAATGAGATTCAAAGACTTGCGTGAGTATGCGAACGTCAAACGGGTCGATGGCGCTCGCTATCAACCGCGATTGCATGATCTGCGCCACTCTTTCGCCGTTCATAGACTTGTCTCATGGTACCAACAGGGCGCTGACGTCCAGAAACTGCTGCCGCAGTTGTCCACCTACTTGGGGCATCTTCGCATCAGTGATACCCAACCCTATCTCACAATGATACCGGAGCTACTGCACGAGGCATCAGCACGCTTTGAGCGTTATGCCTGGAAGGAGAGAGACCATGAGTGATGCGACAAAGCTTGGTCCGTGGGTGCGGCGCTTTCTCCTTGAATACTTAGTTGGTGAACGGAATCTGGCGCACAATACACAACGCAGTTACCGCGATGCCCTAGCCCTGATGCTTACCTTCATCGCCGCGACAGTCCGCAAACAGATTGATCAGCTTACAGTTGAGGACATCACTGCCCAACAAGTGCGACTCTTCCTGCAAGACCTGGAGCAAACGCGGGGTTGCAGCGTGGCAACGCGTAACCAACGACTAGCCGTGGTCCATGCACTTGCGCGCTTCATCGCTGAACATAGTCCAGAACATATTGAGTGGTGCGGCACATTAGGAACCATTCCCTTCAAGCGAGCCATGAAGCGAGAGATTACCTATTTGGAGCAAACAGAGATGAAGGCTCTATTGGCAGCACCTGATCAACGCACGCCACAGGGCCAACGAGATTATGCTCTGTTGCTTTTTCTCTACAACACTGGAGCGCGCGCGGATGAAGCAGCGCAACTAACCATAGGAAACCTCGAGTTGGCCCACACGCCAACGCGCGATCTAAGTTCAGTACAGATTCACGGCAAAGGCAACAAACTGCGCCGTTGTCCCCTGTGGCCGCATACGGCAAGTGCGCTTACCGCGTTGCTCAACGACAGGCCTCAACACGAGCACGTCTTTCTCAATCGCTGTGGTCGCCCGATCACGCGCTTTGGCATTCACACAATGGTAGAACGCTATGTGAAGAGAGTATCGGCAACGCTGCCAGCACTGGCTACAAAGCGAGTCAGCCCGCATTCGCTTAGACACACGACCGCTACCCACCTTCTTCGTGCCGGGGTAGATATCAACACCATTCGGGCTTGGCTGGGCCACGTTTCAATTGACACCACCAACATCTACGCAGAAACCGACTTGGAGATGAAAGCCAAGGCACTGGCAACTTGTGAAGTAAAGGAGACCAAACGGACGAGGCGATGGAAGGAGGACAAAGGGCTAATGACGTTCCTGCGCGCGCTCTGAGTCTTGAACTATGTGGCGCTCGGTTCGCTGGTGTGCTGCTGAGAGCAGGTTAGAAAGGCTGAGCGCCACATATCAGAGCGTTGCCTCCAAACGATCCAGCTCGCGATTGATAGAAACAACATAGATTCTAAGATTGACCATTGGACTAGCTCATACCAAGTATTAGGTACATTCAAGACTCGAACGCTCACATATACCATTACAAACCCCGCTGCCCCGAAAGTAAGATTCCAAATGGCAGCGATTGGTAACAAACGTAGTCTACCCGTTAACACGCACATCGCAAACGAAACCAGAACAAGAAATCCAATCGGTGCGACGAGAACATCCCACGTCAAACCCATAACCGCATCCATCAATGGGGTCATAAACCGTAGGAACGGCGTTGCTAGGCCAATAACAAGAGCTGCGACCATAAGACGGCCTCTCGAGCAAATCGGATCGAGCCATTTGCGCCAACGACAAACTGAGAATCCCCCTACCAATCCCAATAGATGAATCAGGCTAAACGCGAACCAATATGAATAACGAGGGATCAAGAACTTATCGCCCTTAATATAGAAGAACGGCAGCAGCTCCGGCCTACTAACAAGCCAACCAAACATCAACCCTGAAAGAAAGCCAGAAATTAGAAACACTCCGAGCACCAATAAGTGGTCTTCATAACTTGAGCGCGAAACGTTTGAGGTAACTTCAACCATTCTTATCCCGCTTAAAGGAAGTGTTGGGCGCGACTCTTACGATTAATGCTGAACGCGAAATGGGCCACCTTCGTTTCTTTGAACATCATCTCAATTCGAAATGGCTCCGAGGCAACGGCGGTATTCCAATTCGCGCTTGGGAACACTTGGCGGAACACAACCCAGCGCGCCAGATCATTCTTATGAAACGGATCCATTGCACCGACAGCGCTACCACTCATCACCTTGACCGATGATCCAGGTAGCAAATAGCTGTTCGCCAGCCCCGATTCATTGGTGAAAGGATTGACGCAAAACTCGAACTTAGTTGCATTCGCTATTGTCTGCCAACTTTGCGATCGTTCATCAAATCTCTGAACGGCATAGGCATATTCGAGGGGAGGGTTAAGCGTATCACTCACTGGCCTGCATGCAGGCAAACGCACTGGCAGCAGAGAGAAATTCGATACTTCCGGCCAGTACATCTTGGTCTGCCCAGGAATGCCGATATAAGCATCTTCATTTAGAGCATCAACGTGCAATCCATAGGTCACCAAATGACCAAAGTTATACCAGTGACGAAACTCAACGTATAAGGTGCCAGCAAATAACGAGCAGCCGAACATCATCAATAAGTTTCGGACTAGGTGCCGGTGCAGGATGCTTTTGACAACTCGGCAAACAGATAGACTCATGAAGAATCAGACACCAATCTCAAGCAATAAGTTCCCATTCTTCCACGAAACATTCAAAGCGTTAACGACGTCCTCTACGCTCTCTGAGCCTTGAACTTATGTGGCGTTCGATTCGCTGGTTTGCTGCTGAGAGCTGGGTAGAAAGCTGAGCGCCACATAACTGACTTGGCCACATAAGCCCGCAAGCGCCAGGTCGCAATCAACCCACTTGCGCAACTGCCATTCAAGACATTTTTTCACGAACTTGGTCACGTTATCCTTCATACCGACGAGGGAGATTTTGCGGATGACGAGACGACGCCGCGCAGTCTGTGCGAAGTAGAAGCCGAATCCGTGGCGCTGCTTTGTTGCGAATCGTTGGGTCTTGAGGGAGCCGACTATGCTCGCGGCTATATACAGCATTGGCTGAGCCGTGGAAGCGCTTCTAATGCGGAGGCGATACCAGAAAGGAGTGCCCAAAAAATCTTCCGCGCTGCCGATCAAATCATCCGCGCCGGACGCTCCGAAGTCGATTCAATTACGAACTAGCAACCCTCTGAGAACAGATCGTGCCGGCTGAGTGCAATAGCACTCGGCTGGCATTACTTTTTTCGATTCAGAACCGACATCCCGCCAGCCGCTCGGTCGCATACGACCAATCTTGGGTCGTATTACGACCATGCTGGTTCGCATACCAGACCGCCGGCTCATATACGAACCACCCACCCGAAACAACTGCAAATGAATCGAAGGATCAAGAATACGAAAACAAGGTGCTCCGCACCTGAATGAATGAGACACGACACCCCCGCTTGGGGCTGTCGTGTGCACGCAGCACGTGCACATCGACGTGGTCCAACTCTTGCAATGATTTACGCGTGCACGCGAAATCACTGCCGCATGGGTCGCGTAAACAATGTGCACACGAAAGGGAAATAAAAATGAGTGAAGCAAAGCGGACCAAATACGTTAGTTTCAGGCTGACAGATGAGGAATACACGGAGATTGAAAAAGCCGCTGTTGCCGCCGGCGATGACCCAAACAACTGGTGCCGGAACCTCGCGCTTACGGCGTCTCGTGAAGGCCCGCTCTTTGGCAAGACGGGACGTCTGATCTATACCGAGCTTGCTATTTTGCGCTTTCTGATCGGGCACGGATTCAAGCTGTTATTCAGTCGAAATGCTGCCGAGTCCACAGCCTGGACCAAACTAACAACGCAGGCCGATCAAAGGTCGGGAGAGATCGTTCAGGAATTGCTGTCACGTCGAAAATAAGATGTGCCGGGATCCATGGCAACAACTGCCTCATTTCCGGTGCACTCTTGAGGACGCAGCGCGGACTACTCACGGCACAGACTGACAGAGCCAGAAAATTTTTGATTGAGTTGCGGGCGCGCAAAACATGAGTACGAAAGTTGTAAAATGCAACATGCAATTTGTATGTATAACCTAACACCGTAGCCAGCCGAGAGATTTGCAAGTGCAGTACGGACCGAAGCTTTTGTTATTGAAGAGCCTTCACCCCTTCAAACATCGACACCAAAAACCGCAAATTGTTCGGATATACCGACTCCGCCTTGATTCACCGTGTGCGACTAACTATTCCGAGACCGAAACAGACGTATTCATAGGTTATGGCACACAGCATGCACAGAGCACACCAAGTTATCCCTAACGCTCGTACTTGAGCCCAAGATAAGGATACCTAATTGAAAACGATCAAATCCTAAGCGGAGTCGGGGCACGAAATTTTTTCTGCCTGATCGAGCGCCAGTTTTTGGACCAACAGATTTGACGAACCGGCTGGAAGTTCGGCACCTACTCCGCTTCTATTGAGGAAAGAAATCGGAATTTGAAATTCTAAACCAACTCCGATTTTGACCACGCGGGAGCTTTTGGTTTGCCCTCCTGATCAAGCCTTCGCGTCAGCATAAACGAAGACAAAGAAACACCCTCGGTTGAGGGGAAGGAGAACTACGCTTTGAATACCAAACTACGATTTCTAACTGAAGAAGGTCACACGCGGGCCAGAAATACATTTCAAAGAATCAGACTCTTTGCCGTCCTAATGTTTCTCGTCGCGGGTGCTTGGGGTTATGTGATCCACAGCTACTGGGTGCGACCAAATCTCGCACCCCTACAGCGCGTCTACCTGCGTCAGTATTTACGAAGCACGGTCAAGAGCTACATACCAAAATCGCGCTCTCGTTACACCTATATGCTGGGCACAGTTAGTGACCCAACTACGGGTCGCGATGTTCGCATTATGGTGTCCGATTCATTCGTTGATCCTGTTCTTGATTCTGATGGTCGGATCAAGATTGAGCACCGTTATCCGGCGTTTCGACTTCACTCAGATCAAGCTGAAGGAGTTTTTTTGGACAACTGAATTCATACCCGACAAGCGTGCTTATGAGTGGTTTCGGATCGCCATCTACGAAGGCAACAGTATTCTGGATCTCTGGCGTCCGGCATGGCTCGGTGCAATTCTGATTTTCTTGAGCGGTACTACAGGTCTAACAGGTCTCTATCTGTTCGCCCAACGCCGTTACGTCGAAGGCCAACCGATTCGAGGCACACGCGAGCTCTCGCCTCGAGAGTTTCGAAAAGAGCACCGCAAACACACCGGCTACGTCATCAGGGTCTATCTGCAATCAAAGCAAACGATCGACCGAATCCGAGAATTTTTCGGTTTCAATCCGTGTTCGTACAGCTTGACAGTGCCCCGTGAGGAAGAGAACGAAGGCCTGCTTTTGCTCGGCGATCCCGGAACCGGGAAAAGTCAGGTCATGCACCAACTCTTGTCCGAGATTGCGGGTCGCGGAAGCTTCGAAGCGGTTGTTTGCTATGACCCTGTTGGAGAATTCGTTGAGCATCATTACAACCCCGAAACGGACATCATTTTAAATCCGCTTGATACGAGATGTCCTTACTGGAGTTTGGTAGCAGAAATCTCCGGAGCCAACGATGAGATGAGTGCGCCCGAGCGACTTTTTATTGCCGAGAGTTTCTTTCCCGATCATCCCCAGGCAGCACCAAATACCCAATTCTTTCTTAAGGCAGCGCGTAGCATTTTTGCACGCATGCTTGCCTTTAATCCGTCGCCCGATCGGCTGGTGGAAATGCTCGCTGACGATGCTCTGATCGATTACTGCGTCGCTGGAACCGAGCATGCCCACTTGATCGACAAAGCCGCCAAAGCACAACGAGCCGGTGTGCTGGCGACGCTCTCAGAAGTGGGCGAATCGTTGAAGCTCTTACCGTCTTTTGAACAGTGCCGACGACAAGATTTTAATTTTCGCAAATGGGCGCAACGCCGGCGAGGCCGGATCTTCATCACTTCAACGCAGAGCACCAGAGAGGCGCTCAAACGATTACACGCAGCCTGGTTCAATATTCTGTTTGGCAAACTGCTTGGAACGAGTGTGGCGACCTCACATTATGGTCCGTGTTGGGTCATCGTCGACGAAGCACATTCACTTAAGCGATTGCCGTCGCTTGAAACCGCTCTCATTGAGGCCCGCAAGTACAAAGTCAAGGTAGTGCTCGGAACACAGAACAAAGCCCAGTTCGAGCAGCACTATGGTCACGCCGCAGCCACAATGCTGGCAGCCTCACACACGAAAATGTTCTATCGCACCAACGAAGCAGCATCCGCCCGTTGGGTGTCGGAAATGATCGGTGAGCAGGAGATAGAACGACCGCGAATTTCCACGACAGCATCAGTGCAAACCTACGGGAGAGATTCACTCAACTATGCGCCGGGAATTGAGCGCAGTTTGGTAATCAGTAAAGAACAGATCATGGCCTTGCCAAACCTGAATGGCTACTGGAAGTACGGTGATGCCGTGGTGCCATTTAGGATCGAGCCGATTGAGCGTCCGAAGCTGGCCCACGCTTTCTTGCCGCGTCAGTCGCGGCCACTGATCCAGCCGGAACTACCGAAACAACCACCAGCCGAACCGCAGAAACTTCTCACCGGAAATGGCCACGAGCAAGAGGGCGTGAGCGAAGTCGCAATCATGACCGGCGACGATGCCGATAAACTCGACACCACGTTCTGAGGTTAGCGCCATGATGACGATGAGCAGAGCAATTTCGGCAGGACAGGCGCTCGATTATTACAAGCAGGAGTTCACCAATTCCAAGGACAACTATTACAGCGAATCCGGCGAAGTTAAGGGCCAATGGTACGGGCGCCTGGCTGACGAGTGGAATCTTAAAGGCGAAGTCCTCAGCGAGCAGTATGAGCGATTAGTCGCTGGGCAAGATCCGCACACTGGCGAGGAACGTATCAGGTCAGTTAAAGCCCGTGAAATTGTTGACGAATACGGTACGAAAACGATCACAAGCGAGCATCGCGCCGGATGGGATGCAACCATCAGTGCGCCTAAATCCGTTTCGCTAGCCGCGCTCGTTGGAGACGATGAGCGCATCAGAGACGCCCACCGTGAAAGCGTCAATGAAGCCTTGAAAGAGTTCGAGGAATATCTGCAAGCGCGTGGTGGCGGCAACAAGCCAGCGATTTCGACCGGCAAGATGGTAGCGGCGCAATTTGAGCACACATCATCACGACCCGATCGTGAGAACGGTTACGCCGCACCACAGCTTCATACGCATGTTGTGATCTTCAACATGGCACAAACTGATGATGGCAAAGTGCGCTCGGTACAACCGTCTGAGTTGTACGATAGCCAAAAATATGCGACCGCGATCTACCGCTCACACTTAGCCGAAAAACTGCAAGCACTCGGTTATGAGACTCGAGTTGATCCACGCACCGGCGCACCTGAGATCAAAGGCTTTAGCGAAGCATATCTACAGGAGAGTAGCCCGCGCCGAAAAGAAGTCGTGAACGATACGGAGAAGGCGAAGGAACGGCTTGGGCGTGAAGGAAAGACGGTTTCAGCGAACGCACGATTGAAACAAGCGGTAGCCCGCAACAATCGCCGCAGCAAAAATTTTGACCCTGATCTAATGCGACATCGCGCCCTCGAAATGGATGCAAAGCACGACAGCCAAGCCCGACATTTGGCAGCCCAAGCGCGAGAACGCGGGCCGATTCGCTTGGCTCAGGACGAGGTTTCGATACGCGCTCAGGAAGCAGTCACCTTTGCTCGTGACAATGCGGTTGAGCGCAAAGCGGTGGCCGATATTCGAGATGTACGAATTGACGCTTACCGACGGAATCTTGGTCGCACAACCACTGAGGCAATAACCAAAGAGTTCAGCCGACGACAGGAACGCGGCGAGTTCATAAACATCACGCGCGACCATCGCGCGCCCACAGTCACTACAGAGCGCACGCTGGAAATGGAAAAAGAAAACATTCAGACCGTGCTCAACGGCAAGGGAAATGATCCCGCGATTGTTCGCGCTGCGCGCGTCAAGGATGTTGTTGCCGACACTGCCCAAAGTCAGCAGCGACGGCTAAATATCAACCAGAGATCAGCGATTGAAACAATCCTATCCAGCCACGATCAGATCGTTGGTCTGCAAGGTAGCGCTGGTACTGGCAAGACAACTGCGCTCTCTGTGTTAAGAGCAGCAGCCGAAAAGGAAGGCTATCAGGTGCGCGGTTTCGCCCCGACTACACGAGCTGCGCGACAGCTTGGCGAGAGCGCCATTGAGACAGAAACGCTCCAAAAGTTCTTGTGCCGGCGACAGGAGTTGACCACCGCGAAACGTCTTTTCGTGTTGGATGAAAGCTCGCTCGCCAGCACCAGACAGGTACATCAATTCTTCAAGCGCCTCGCTCCCGCAGATAAGGTGCTTTTGGTCGGCGACGTGCGCCAGCATCAGGCAGTCGATGCTGGTAGCCCGTTTGAGCAATTGCAAAATCACGGCATGACGACCGCGAAACTCAGTGCGATCGTCAGGCAGCGCAATCGCGAATTGAAAGAAACAGTGGCCGACTTATCTTTCCGCCGCATTAAAGAAGCAGTCACTGCCTTAGAGAGCCGAGGCAAGGTGATCGAGGTTGCAGATGAGCACGAACGCCTTCAAACAATAGCCCAGGACTACGCTAAGAACCCAAGCAGCACGCTAGTGATTTCACCAGCTAACCGCGAACGCGCTCAACTGAATTCGCTTATTCACCGCGAACTACAAAGCGACGGCACAGTGAGCCGTGACGATCACCAGATGAAAATCTATGTCGCTCGAAACGACATGACCGGAACCGAACGCAGCTTCGCCAATGCGTACCGACCCGAGGATGTTATTCACTACAACCGCAACAGCAAAGTCTACAAGGTGAAGGCGGGTGACTATGCGAAAGTCATAGACACTAACCACGAGAAAAACGAGATCACAGTTCGCTTTGCTCATGGCCGCGCCGTCACTTACAACCCGACGCGGCTTTCCGGTGTGAACGTCTACACCGAAGCCGAGCGCCTATTGGCCGAAGGTGATCGCATTCAGTTTCGCGCCCCGTTCGCTGAGAAACGAATCGTCAACGGTGAATTAGGCACAATCACCAAGATCGAACAGAACGAAATACATGTGGCTCTCGACGACGAACGCGAAATCACGTTTCACCCGCAGCGATTTCGGCATATCGATCACGGCTACGCCGTCACCAGCCACTCATCTCAGGGGCTAACAGTAGATCGCGTGCTTCTCAATGCCGACACGCAGGAATCAGTGCACCTACTGAACGATCGCATGGCCTACGTTGCTCTTTCCAGAGCAAGGGACGAAGCACTGATCTATACAGACTCAATTCCGAGTCTGCGCGAGACTCTGAGTCGCGCAGCCGATAAGGAAATGGCCCTTGAAGCGACCAGAGATAACTCACGCGATAAGCAACAACACTTGACGAATGATTCGCTCGCCGCGTGGGAACAGTCCTTCATTGAGCGCGGCTCGAACCAAAGCACAACAGAAATCGATGCGACACGAGCAGAAGCCACAGGGCTTGCGGTTGAGACTGAGGACACGGAGTTCGCAGCCGCATTACTGGACTAAAGAAGTTCCGAGTTATTGGAGTGACCATAACAAAAGGAAGCTCAGCTCAATAACCGTCCGTCAGCTAATTCAAGGCGGGTGATCTATGGTAAGTAGCAATAAAAAAATTCTTCGCAAAGAACCGATGACGATGGTATTAAATACCACCATCGGTAGGCGGCTTCTGAATGTCAGGGAGGCTGCCCAATACCTGGGACTCGAAGTAGACACCATCTACAGAAAGGCCAGGTTGCGGGAGGTTCCCTGCGTCAAGGTCGGTCGAGCGTTGCGATTCGATGTGAAAGCTCTAGAGCAATTCATCGAGAAGCACGCAATCGACGCCATTGACTGAAAGGAGAAGCTGCGAATGTCTATAAAGAAGAAATCAGAAGGATTGTTTGAAGTCCGCTGGTGGGAAGGAGGAAGAAACAAAAGCGTGAGGGTTCACGGCTCATTCGAACTGGCGCGTAAGATCGAACGCAAGAAGCTGTCAGCTAGAGATGAGAACCGTCACCTCGACGTCAAACGCGAAGTTAATCTTCGGATGTCGGCGCTCATTGATCGTTACTGGACGCATTACGGTATGAAGAAGCGTTCAGCAGATCGCGAAAAGAGCATCCTTGCTGGCATCCGATCTGAGTTGGGCAGATCGTTCGTTCGTGAGGTAGACGGCGTTGCAGTCGCTCGCTGGTACGAAAACCTCACGACCGTCCGTGAGCTATCGCCAGGAACAGCAGTACGGCATTTCAACGTCATGCACCACATGATGAAGAAGGCCGCTACGATCTGGTCTAAGGATACTGGCATAGATCGCAATCCCGCCGATCAGGTGGAGGTCAAACGGCCAGACGACCAACGCGATCGCTATTTATCCGAGGACGAGCTTCGGACGCTCAAACTGGCATTGGATGAAAAGATCTACCGTAAGGGTACGAACGATTTCAATAAGACGTATTGTCGGCTCAGGTTGATAGTGCTAATTGCCGTTACGACCGGCATGCGTATGTCAGAAATCTTCGGTCTTATGTGGTCTGATGTGATGTACAACGAAGGATTGTTAGCGGTAAGAGCAAAGCTGAAGGGCGGCAAAATGCGTTACGTTCCGATGCCTCCAGAGCTCGCCGACGAGTTGCGGCAGTTCACGCCTCAACCTGCTAACAACGTTCTATATATCGCAGGAAATAACCACGAGAGGATCTTTCCTCCGAAGAAGGACGCTAAGGGCGAACGGCAACGCGTGGAAGGAAGTTTTGACGATCTACTCGAAAGAGCCGGGATCAAGGACTTCCGTTTCCATGATCTACGTCACACGTTTGCATCGTGGTACATGATGAACGGTGGCGACCTTTACGAGTTGGCAAAAATCTTGGGCCACTCGAATATAAAAATGACCGAGCGTTATGCGAAGCTGGCGAAGCACCATATTGCCAGAACCAGCAACACCGCTCGCGAAATGTGGAAGTTACTTGAACCGATCGGCGCGAAAGAGGCCGTAGGGTAAACGGATGTACGCGTATTGTACGCGCGCTGATTTTTGAATGTTTTTGGCTATCGCTAAGTTGTTGAAATTATTGGTGGCCAGGGACGGAATCGAACCGCCGACGCCGGCCTTTTCAGGGCCGCGCTCTACCAACTGAGCTACCTGGCCAGATGGTTGGAAGGAGGGCAGTATAGGAACACCGCTAAATGACTGTCAACTTGACCTGCCTAACGACTCCAATACGTCTTGATTCGATCTGCCAGCAACGGAAACGGGACGTAGTCGGCGCTGCGACCAGCCCGCCGTAACTCACCAACCATCCGCATCGCACCGTCCGCATTTCGGGTGTGAACCAGAATTGTTGAGGCACGCTGATGCTCCGGATTTGAACAGAGCCAAACTGCCACTGCGTAGCCCGTTCTTTCATCGTCAGTCGAATCTGCGTTGTAATGCTCAGGATGAAGATCGTGATCCAGAAAGATAGCGTCGTACGAAGCCGTGCTTAATAGCTGTAGCGCCTCTTTCACGTTACTTGCAATGTCAACGAAATCGCCCTTGAAGCGGGCCGTGAACCAGCGATGACGGCGCTTGTCGTCATCCAGCAGAAAAACACGAATTGGATGGCGCTCCGCCCTTACTGATTTCAGACCCAGCTTTCTGAGCAACGACTGCCACAAACTCATACTTTTCAAGTTTCTTCAGTAAAACAGCGTTAGCGTTACTGCAAAGGCATTATAGGGTATTATCAGCCAACACTCAGGTGTCCCAAAGGTGATTAAGTTGATAGATGAAAGTGAACTCCGCGAGGCGGAGAATACAGAGGTTTGCACGGAATGCTTTGGCACCGGCACCAAAGTCGATCCGGTGAAAGGGGCAATGGTTTGTCCCTGCCGCAGACCTGGTCGCTCCAAAAAACTGCTGGTCGCGGCGCGCATTCCGCGGCGCTACGCGGATTGTTCCTTCACCAGTTTCAAGTGTGCGCCGGGCACTTCACAGGATAACGCACTGCTTGCAGCGCAACGATTGGTTGAAGAATTTCCAGTTGATCGCGGCCTTTTGTTCATGGGACCGGCCGGAGTGGGAAAGACTCATCTTGCGGTTGCGATTATCAAGGCTCTAATCGAACGAGGATTTGCCGGAATCTTTTGCGAGTTTGGTTCACTCCTCAAAGAGATTCAGGATTCGTACAACCCCATCTCCAAATCTTCAGAACTCAAAGTTCTTTCCCCGATTTATCAAACCGATGTGCTGGTGTTGGACGAGTTAGGCGCGACTATTCCGACCGATTGGGTTCGCGACACGATGTACCAGATTATTAACAAACGGTACAACGATAAAAAACTGACTATTTTTACGACCAATTACTCCGACGCTCGACGTTCAGACAAAGAGCAGGTCCTGGAAGATCGCATCGGAACGCGCTTGCGAAGTCGCCTCTATGAAATGTGTGTCAAGGTAGCGATGGACGGCGGCGATTACCGGCGCTTTGGTCTCAGCAGTTGATGTTCACCGCACGCGCTCGACCCCATTCGTGCTCCGCGAAATAGTTATGTAAAATGCCTCGACTCCCAAATGCCAAAACGCACTGACATACACAAAATCCTAATCATAGGTTCGGGGCCGATTGTGATTGGCCAGGCCTGCGAGTTTGACTACTCCGGAACTCAAGCGTGCAAAGCGCTGCGCCAGGAAGGCTACGAGATCGTGCTGGTAAATTCTAATCCGGCGACGATCATGACTGATCCCGAAACCGCAGACGTCACCTACATCGAGCCACTCAACGTCGCTTCAGTAACAGAGATTATTCGTCGTGAACGTCCTGACGCGTTGTTGCCGACAGTCGGCGGTCAAACAGCGCTCAACCTGGCGATTGCGCTCGAAGACGCGGGCGTACTTCAGGAATACAAAGTTGAAATGATCGGCGCGAATCGCGACGCGATCAAAGTGGCCGAGAATCGACTGCTCTTCAAACAGGCGATGGACGAAGCTGGTCTCGAAATGCCGCGAGGCGGCTTTGCCAAGTCGTGGGATGAAGCAAAAGTGATCGTTGCGCAGACGGGTTATCCAGCCATCATCCGGCCGTCATTCACGCTCGGCGGGACCGGTGGCGGCATTGCTTATAATCCGGAAGAATTTGAAGAGATCATTCGCGGCGGACTCGCAGCATCACCGATACACGAAGTGTTGATTGAAGAGTCGATCCTCGGTTGGAAAGAGTTTGAACTCGAAGTGATGCGCGACCTTGCGGATAATGTCGTGATCATCTGCTCGATCGAAAACTTCGATCCGATGGGTGTACACACCGGCGATTCGATCACCGTCGCGCCGGCACAAACACTGACCGATCGCGAGTACCAACTGATGCGCGACATGGCGATTCGCGTGATCCGCAAAGTTGGAGTTGAGACGGGCGGGTCGAATATTCAGTTTGGAGTCAATCCTGAAAACGGCGACATTCGCATCATCGAGATGAACCCACGGGTATCGCGTTCTTCCGCGCTGGCTTCGAAAGCCACCGGGTTTCCGATTGCAAAGATTGCTGCAAAACTCGCCGTCGGTTACACACTCGACGAGATCCCGAACGACATAACTCGCAAAACACCGGCTTCGTTTGAGCCAACCATTGATTACGTTGTGGCAAAGATTCCCAAGTGGGACTTCGAGAAGTTTCGCGAAGCAGAGGACGTTCTCGGAACGCAGATGAAATCAGTGGGCGAAGTGATGGCCATTGGCCGCACCTTCAAAGAAGCGTTATTCAAAGGTTTGCGTTCACTCGAAGCGGTAAAACCTCTGCGACTTGAGGACGTTTCCAACGACGAGCTGCAACGCAAGTTGGCACGTCCGAATTCGCAGCGATTTTCTTACATTACCTACGCTCTTCAGCACGAATGGCCTATCTCTGAAATCTATCGTCTCTCGCGGATCGATCCCTGGTTTCTCGATCAGCTGCAACAGGTGATGGACATCCAAAGTGAAATCGAAGGCACGAAACTCGAAGATATTTCTGCCGAGGAGTTGCGAGCTTTCAAGGAAGTTGCCCTGTCAGATCGCCGACTCGCTTATTTGACTAAGCGCTGCGAGGACGAAGTTCGTGCGTATCGCAAGAGTTTGGGAATAGTGCCTGTTTACAAACGAGTGGATACGTGCGGCGCTGAGTTTGAATCGCACACGCCGTATCTCTACTCGACTTACGAGAGTGAAGACGAAGCAGCGCCAACTGATCGACGCAAGATCATGATTCTCGGTTCAGGCCCGAACCGTATCGGGCAGGGAATCGAGTTTGACTATTGCTGCTGCCACGCATCGTTTGCGCTTCACGAAGCCGGAATTGAGACCATCATGGTCAATTGCAATCCGGAAACAGTTTCGACTGACTACGACACGTCAGATCGTCTCTACTTCGAGCCGCTCACGTTCGAAGATGTGATGAACATTGTCGACGTCGAAAAGCCGGATGGCGTCATAGTTCAGTTTGGCGGACAGACTCCGTTGAATCTCGCAAACCGGTTGCATCAGGCGGGCGTGAAAGTCATCGGGACTTCACCCGACTCAATCGACCTTGCGGAAGATCGCAAACGCTTCGGTGCCCTGCTTAAGGAACTCGGAATACCGCAGCCTGACAACGGCATGGCTGCAACTGTCGAAGAGGCGCGCGAGATTGCGCAACGAATTGGCTACCCGGTCCTGGTGCGTCCGAGCTACGTGCTTGGTGGACGCGCGATGGTGATTGTCTACGATCAGGAAGCACTCGAGACGTATGTGCGCAACGCGGTTGGCTTTACTCCGGACCGTCCAGTTTTGATTGATAAGTTTTTGGAACAGGCCGCGGAGTTTGATGTGGACGCACTGGCCGACGACACGGCTTGCGTGATTGCAGGTATTCAGGAACACATCGAAGAAGCTGGTATTCACTCCGGCGACTCATCGTGTGTTCTGCCTCCGGTGCGAATAGATCCGGAGCATCTCGAGACGATGCGACACTACACGCGCAAGCTTGCGAAAGCGTTGTCAGTTAGCGGGCTGATGAATATTCAGTTCGCGATCAAGGACCATCGTGTTTACGTGCTGGAAGTAAACCCGCGTGCTTCACGAACAGTGCCTTTCGTTTCGAAGGCTACAGGCATTCCGATCGCGCGCATCGCTGCGCTGGTGATGGCCGGACAGAAGTTGCAGGATTTTGGCCTGCCCGAAGAACTGACCGTGAAACGATTCTTTATCAAGTCGCCGGTATTTCCATTCGCGAAGTTTCCTGGAGTCGATCCAATTTTGAGTCCGGAGATGCATTCGACCGGCGAGGTGATGGGAATTGGCGATACGTTTGGCGAGGCCTATGGGAAGGCGATGATGGGCGCCGGCCTCAGTTTGCCCTCGGCCGGCAAAGCGTTTTTGAGTGTGAAGGATGCGGACAAAGGAGCCGCGGTGTTAATTGCTCGCAAGTTATCGCGGCTCGGATTTGGCATCGTGGCGACGCTCGGAACCGCAGCACGCCTGCTGGAAGTTGGTATGGATGTAGAGGCTGTGTTTAAGGTCAACGAAGGTAGACCAAACATCGTGGACCATATCAAGAGTGGTGAGATATCCCTCGTAATCAACACGCCCCTTGGCCGCGTTTCGCATTTCGACGAACAGGCGATTCGACGGGCAGCGTTGCAGTACAGCGTACCCTGTGTGACGACGATGACCGGTGCGCAGGCGCTCGTCGAAGCGATCGCTGCATCCAGTGCACAGAACACCCCGAACGTGCATTCGTTGCAAGAGCTTCATGCGATGCGCAGTTCGATGGATGCTGTTTCGTCACTGTGAGGACAGTTTGGCAATAAATTCCAGGGAAACAATTCAGCGCATACTTGATGAATGCCGCACGATTGCTGTCGTCGGTCTTTCGTCTGATCCTTACCGGCCTTCAAACAGCGTCTCTGCTTACATGAAGCGGAATGGTTATCGGGTGATTCCAGTGAATCCGAATGAGACTTCTATTTTTGATGAGAAGGCTTATCCGGACCTTCTTGCTGTACCCGAGAAGATTGATCTGGTTGACGTCTTTCGACGGCCTGACGAGGCCGGCAAGGCTGTCGATCAGGCGATTGCGGTTGGTGCGAAAGCCGTCTGGTTGCAGGAAGGTGTGATTGATTCGGCCGCGGCACAGCGTGCGCTCGATGCGGGATTGTTGGTAGTGATGGATCGTTGCTGGCTCAAGGAGCACATTCGCGCCCGGCGCTAAAGGCATTTAGCCAGGATTTACAGGACTTTCCAGAATAAATCCTGTTCATCCTGAATAATTTTGTAAATCCTGTAAGGCATATGACCGGAATTCACGCTGTCGTATTAACAGTGAGCGACGCCTGCTCTCGCGGCGAGCGCGAAGACACCTCCGGAAAAACTCTGGTCCAACTACTCACCGATGCCGGCGCGTATATCGTCGAAACGAGGACTCTCTCAGACGATCTCGAACCACTGGTCCAATCACTCTACGAGTTCGCCGATCGCGATGACGTGAACTTGATCGTCACAACAGGTGGCACAGGTCTGGGCCCACGCGACAACACACCCGAAGCAACTCAATCTGTAATTGAACGTGAGGTCCCAGGCATCGCCGAAGCAATCCGCGCGGAGTCGCTCAAAGCAACCCCAATGGCAATGCTTTCAAGAGGCGTTTGCGGAGTTCGCTCAGGAACACTGATCATTAATCTTCCCGGCTCACCGAAGGCGGTAAAGGAAAGTTTTGCAGTCATCACTCCAGTGCTTGCTCACGCACTGGATCTACTCGCAGGCCGCACCGCACATCGTTAGGAAAGTGCTTCCTTATTGATGTCTAAAACCTTCGCGCCTGGTTTTGCCGGAGCCGGTTTTTCTCTCACCACTTGCAGTTGACTGACTTTATCGTCGGTCAGGGTTGGCGGTTCGTCGATCAGTTTGGTGACCGCACGACGGAGGTCCGAGGCCACGCTGCGGACACTGCGCGACGCATTAAGTACGTGAAAGCCATACTCCGTACTCATGCGATCAAAAACCTTCAGCATCCTTGTTTGATATTCCATAAAGCTGTCGTAAAAATCTTCACCGAGGTGAAGATCCATACCCGATTCCCAGTAGTCAAAACCACGACCAGAACTGAGGACGCGTTCGACGAGTTGCTGTGGCGATGAAATCCTTAAATAAAAAACTGCGTCGGGCACGAGCGCCATGCTGTAGATCGATCGGATCCAGGCAGTGTCGATTCCGCGCAGCTCGGCGCGCGCCATCGCCGAGTAAATGTAGCGATCCGTCAACACGACAAATCCGGCGCGCAACGCTGGCAGCATCTCGTTTTCGAGTCGATCAATGAAGTCAGTGGCGTAGAAGAGTTGCATTGTGAGACGGCCAAGTGTATGACCCGTCTTCGCTTCCTTGATGCCACGTCCGGCGAGTACTGATCTTGTCATCCCTGTATCGAGTACCGCGTGACCACGCGACTCGAGCCACGTGCGTAGCAGAGCGATGTGAGTGGACCGACCCACGCCGTCCGTTCCTTCGATGACGATCAACTTGCCGGTGTATTCTTCCTGTTCGACGCCCGGTAGCGGCGTTCCGTAAAAGTGCTTTTGATTAATGAGTTTTGCCTCGCCTCTTCTTTAAGTGTTGGTTGATAAGCAAGCGCATCTCGCGTTGTTGCCGCTCGATCGAGCGCGTAGCGTCGATCACAGTCAACCCGAATTCGGAAACCATTCGATCGTATTCCTCCAGGATCTTTCCCTGGAAGATGGTGAAACTCTCTTCAGGCTCGTCAGACCAACCGAGGTCCATTCCCGCTTCGTAATACTTCAAGTTTGGTCTGCCGGAAACAATTCGATCCACAGCGACGTCGAGTGGTGCTCTGAAAAAGAAAGCCACAGTTGGTCTTACTGCGAACGAGTAGACGTCTCTCACCCACGCACGATCGCAGCCGCGTGCTACGTCGCGAGCGAAAGCGGTGTAGATGTAACGATCTGCAAGAACGATGGCGCCTGCTTTGAGTGGCGGAATGATGTCGCGCTCAGTGCGATCGGCGAAGTCTGTCGCGTGCAGCAACGAGAATGTCGCGGGTGTAAACAGGTGGCGCTTCTTGGCGCGTTTTGTCGTATCCTTGACGAGCGGCGAAGAGTTCCATTCAGAAAAGAAGACAGGATAACCTTCGGCTTTCAACCACTGGTAAAGTAGTGCGAGTTGTGTTGATTTGCCGCTGCCGTCAGTGCCTTCAACGACGAAGAGTTTGCCGGGAAATTGATGTTGTCCGTATGAGATCATCGGCGCCTGAGCCTACGTTGTTTGTGTTACATGAATGTAAAACATGCCCGCAACAAAGCTAAATAAATCGGAAACTTATGAGAATTTTGTACCTCTTACGCCATGCCAAATCAAGTTGGGGCGACCCGACTCTGCGTGATTTCGACCGGCCGTTGAAGAAGCGCGGTCGCGAGGCTGCTGAACGCATTGGCAAGCGATTGGCAGTGGAAAAACTTAATAATCCCCTGGTGATCTCTTCGCCGGCGGTCCGAACGCGCGAAACGGCACAGATCGTTTTGAAAAGCGCGAATTTACAGGTCGAACCGCGATTTGACGAACGTATTTACGAGGCGACTTTGGGCGAACTGGTGCAGGTGGTTACGGGGATAACGGACGATCGAGATGTTGCGATCATGATCGGACACAATCCCGGTTTTGAGGAACTGCTGGGATTTCTGACGGGCGAGCACCGGAGGATGCCGACGTGCGCTCTGGCAAAGATTGAATTTGAAGATGTGAGTTGGAAGGATGTCAGAGCGGGTGAGGGAAGACTTGAGTGGTTTATAGCGCCGAAGGAATTGCCGGATGATTAGCGATCGCTGACGAATTCTCCGTAGACAGTTCGCTTCTGCGAGCGCAAATGGTTACTCAGGATCTGGTAGAAACACTTCAGGCAAACACCTTTAGATTCTTCTTCCTTATCATCGCGAATCTTTGATCCGCACCAGATACATTGGACCAGGAACGTTTGCTCGCGTTCTTTTCGTGCTTGGTTCATCTTTCACCTCCTTGCTGAATCTACTTTGTTTCGTTTGAGCTTACGGAGGCGAAGTTACGGTTTCCTAGCCATGAAATTAAATGCTGGTTAATAGGTCTAATAAGACTCAAATGACCTATCAGTCCTGAAACTTCAGACAATACTCAGGCGACGTTCAGCCCAACTGCAAAATAAAACTTTTCTGTACCCACTCAGTTAACATTTTGGTAACATCGGCCCAGCGACGCCACCCCATTGGGCGTCAATGAAAGCCTGAGCCGACGCACGCCCCAAACGACTACGCCGGTGAATATCTGGGAGGAGTTCGATGCGACCCAGAACGCGAAGGAATCGCTTTTCTCTTCATACCGCGAAGATTATCTTTGCGAGTGCGTGCCTCTGCGTGAGTGCTCTTACTGCATTTGCTGCCGACAACTTCAGTCGCGTGATTCTTAGACCTGAAGTCTCGCGATCTCACCGCGAAGAACTTCGCACACGCCTACAGGCAATTACCGGATTAACTAATCTCAAGTTTGATGCTAACGGCTCGCTTCGTCTCGACGGTGAACCGGCAACACGCGGATCTGAGAGTGCGAGGGCGCTCTTGTCACAAGCGCTAAAAGGTCCAAACTTCATCATCATCGAAGATGCAAGCTCGCGTTCAGACGTCGCTTTTGCTCGCGTTGTGCGTGGGCGTTGGCTGCGTGGCGAATCAACGAATCCGCCCGCATACGTTGTGCTGATTGACTTCACCGATTTTCATCGACTGAGTGGAGATGCAGAAGCGCGGGCGGCGTTTGATGTTGGCTGGGGTTTGCTTCACGAGGTCGATCATGTAGTGAGTGATTCTGAAGATGCACAGGATCAGGAAGCAGTTGGCGAGTGTGAGGACCATATCAACCGCATGCGACGCGAAGTTGGGTTGCCAATTCGTGTCGATTATTTCTTCAGTCGCGCTTATCTCAAGGCCGACGCAAACTTCAACGCCCGCTACGTTAGACTTTCGTTTGAACGACGTGATGAGACGTCGTTGCAAACCAAACGCTACTGGCTTGTCTGGGACGCCGCGACTGTGGGTGGTCTGCTCGGCGAAAGCCAGCGAGCTCTCGTCCGCTAATCCACATCAAAAACCGGCTTTTGTGACTTTCTTGCCTTCCTGTGTCTTTTTTCGGAAGCGGTAGGCGCGCGACTCCTCCGACATTTTCTGGAGCGCGGAGTGAACCTCAAGGATGATGTCCTTGAGCCTTCTAAGTTCCTGGGGCGACTTCTTATTTGCCAAAAGTGCGACAGCAACGTCGCTACTCAATTCGTTTGAAATAGCCATTCTTCAACGGACTCTTAAGAAATTTGACGGGTTATATCTGGAGGCCGCCATCGTAAATTCTCGGTGTTACGCTGACGTTACATCCGTGTTAATTAAACACCCGTTGAGTATCTAACGGCTTGCGGAATTACTGCATGGTGAGGTTGTAGCGGAAAATCCACTAAAACAGTGTACGCGCAGGCGGGCCGCACTAGCGCCCCGCGTAAACTGTTTTTGTATCGCTGAGTCGAAAAGTCTGGACCAGATTCATCGACGCCGAATTCGACGTCTAACTGCACCGCCAATCCCTAACAATCCAGTGCCCAGAAGCACCATGCTGGTAGGTTCTGGAACAGCGCCACCTGTAACGGTACCCTGAATGGTTGTGGTACCTGTTCCAGCTCCTCCACCTACACCGGTTACCGGCAGCGCGATCGTATACGATGGATTAACAGTGTAAGTGAAACCACCAATATTTATTGATGTGGTTGTAAACGTCAGTGTCGCTATTCCCGTGTTGAAGCCGAGCGTTCCCGAAAGGGTACCGACCAGGCTACCCGCGCCGGCAGGCGAAACCTGAATGATATTCAACGTGAAGTTACCTGCTATTGCTGGTCCGAGCAGGTTAGCAGGTATGGTTGTGGTCACGACGATGTCACCGAAGCTGGTACCCGCAGGTGTGTTTACCGGATCGGTAGTACCGTTAAAAGTGATCGTCGTCGTACCATTAATGTTTGCAAAGTTCACGACATTCGTGCCACTGACACTAAAGACTCCAGTAGTACTAAATGTCACAGGATCAGCCTGGGCTACCGCTGCAGTAAACGCCAGAATGACGGCGCCTAACAGAGGCATCAAGACTTTTCTAAAGTTAATGTCCATATGTTTGTCCTCGTCGTCGGAGTCTGAAACTCAGGCCCCCTAATAACAATCGGCACTCCTCGCTACCTCACGGGCAGCACCCCTGAAAGAACCTTGGCTCGAGGGCAATCGAACCCAGGATCGCGTGTTCTTCTAACTTGCTTGCCTGGATCAGCGAACTCCTGACCTACCCGACGGGACGACAGAGCACTAGCGCATCGCCGTGAGCGAATTTAGACAACCTAATTCCACTCCGGGAACTATTTGCCGCTTTCGTTATCGGGAATGACCGCGCAAAAATTGCGTCATCATAACGAACGCTGACTTGCAATCAAGTTATTTGGGGAAATCGTCAGACAGGGGAAAGAAACGCCTGAACGAAATTTGCGGCGGAGAAAGTACCGGCAAGGCGTGTCTTTTTTGTGTTGAGGTTGTGAATATTACATTTCTGCGATCAGAAAGTTATAGATCGCTAGCGTACATTAATGGGAACGAAGCAATCGGCGAGATTTCAAAAGAGCCACTACGAACTCAGACCTTCATGTCCAGGAAGATCGATATATAATGTGCCGCCTGTTGCTGATGTCATTCCTGACACAAAAAAGAGTTATCCCAACGTTGCTCCCATTTAGCTTTCTGTGGGCTTTTATGGCTTGCGTGTCAATCTGTGAGCGGGAGAGTTTAATACGCCACTCTGTGACGGATCTCGTTTCCAAGATCGCAGTTAATGAGGTTAGGGAAGTAACGGAGTGCGAGGGATGTCCGGTTGCCTACTTCTCGAAAGCAACTGCACGGGAGCGCGCAAAATTCATAATTACCTTGGAGCCGCTTTCGATTTTTATTCCTGCAGTCTCGTCGGTTTATTCTTCCCAGCACGACGGTGCCGGTACTTCTCTAATTCGTCCACTTTGCAATTCCAGCCCTCGGCTGAAGTTTCTTTCCACCCTTCGCATCTAGAAGCCGGCTTTTTCTGAAATCGCATTCAAAGCAACGCCGAAGTGTGTAACGCAAGGCGTGTAATTGTTGTTTGTTTCAAGTTCCCTAGAGGTGGAAATGGCAACTAAGTTCATGATGATTTGGATCCTGGTACTGACGGCGCAAGTCTCGTTGGCTCAGACCCCATTCAAAGTTACTGTCAAAGATGAGACCACAAGAGAACCCATCGCCGGCGCAAGTGTGACAGTTAAGGATACATCGCTTTCCACGACAACCGACTCGCAAGGGTTTGCTCAGTTGGGAAACATTCCCGCCGGAGTGCAGTCCATCGTTATTTTCTCGCCGGGTTATGAAGCAAAAGAATTGAAGCTTACGTTCCCGGTTACCGGACAGGCTGACGCTGTTGTCTTTCTCAAAGTCACGAACGAAGTTGGTGAGGTGACCGTTGTGTCAACCCGCACTGGCCGCGAGATTGACGACGTGCCAACCAGAATTGAGGCTATTGATGAAGAAGAAGTAGACGAGAAAACCAATATGCGTCTGGCCAACGTCTCGATGGTTCTCAACGAGAGCACAGGCATCAAGGTGCAACAGACCTCGGCTACTTCAAACACGCAGAGCGTTCGCATCCAGGGACTTGATGGACGATACACGCAGCTTCTCAAAGACGGCTTTCCAGCGTTCGGCGGTTTTTCGGGCAGTATTAGTCTTCTTGATATTCTGCCACTCGATCTAAAACAGGTCGAGATAATTAAAGGACCGTCAGCAACCTTCTATGGCGGCGGTGCAATCGCGGGTGTAATTAACTTCGTTAGCAAAGAGCCTGAAGAGACGCCCGTCACGTCGGTCATCTTTAACCAGACCACTGCCCTCGGCACTGACTTTTCGGTTTTCAATTCACGAAAGTTCGAGAAGTTTGGTTATACGTTTCTTGGTTCCGTCAATTATCAGAAAGCATACGATGTTGATGACGACGATTTTACGGAGCTTCCGAAGACGAACTCATTCAGCGTCAGTCCCCGCTTCTTTTTCTATCCTGATGATAAGACTCGACTGATCGTCGGTAACTCGACTTCTTATCAGAATCGAAAAGGCGGCGATGTCTTTGTCATTCGCGGAGAGGCGGACGGCTTTCATCAGTATTTCGAGAACAACAATTCATTCCGCAACATCACAACGCTACAGTTGGATCGACAATTCGCAGATGGAAGTCGCCTTGTTGCTAAACAGAGTCTCGCCTTTTTCAATCGCGAAATAGAAATTCCCGATTACCGCTTTGAAGGCCGGCAGTTCAACTCGTACACAGACATTTCCTACCTGCGAACGGTCAACGATCACGTGCTCGTCTTCGGCTTCAACGCGGTCCACGATCAGTTTCGCGAGACGCAAGGCAGCAACACGACAAGTCTGCGAGATGAAACTCGCACAACCTTCGGCGGATATGTTCAGGATAGCTTTAATGTTACTCAGAAGCTGGCGCTCGAAGCAGGCTTCCGCTTGGACCACCTGAAGAATTACGGATCATTCCCGCTGCCGCGCGTTTCCGCGCTCTACAGATTCACTAACAATCTGAGCACCCGTTTAAGCGTCGGACTTGGTTATAAAGCTCCGAGTGTTTTCACGGAAGAAGCAGAAACTTTGCTCTTTCGAAACGTACAACCGATTGGAAGCTCATTGAAGGCGGAGCGCAGTCGCGGCGGTACCCTGGACGTCAATTACCGGAACAGCATTGGCGGAAAGGTTTCTTATTCACTCAACCAAATGTTCTTCTACACCGAGATAGTCGATCCTCTTGTCTTACTCGAAAGCCCGACCGGAGACTTTCATTTTGTGAACGCCGAACAGTCTGTTAGAAGTCGCGGTTTTGAGACTAACGCACGGATTTCTTACGACATAGTGAAACTATTTGCAGGATATACTTTCACTCATGCCAAAGCTGATTATTTGCTTGGCAATCGCACTCTACCGTTGACGGCCAAAAGCCGGATCAACTCTGCATTGCTTCTTGAAAGCGAGGCGAACTTCAAGACAGGCGTCGAGGCCTATTACACGAGCAGCCAGTTTCTTACAAATGGTTTCAGAACCAGACCGTTTTGGGTCTTAGGAATTTTCGGGGAAAAGACATTCGGCAAGTACGCGCTCTTTTTCAATGCCGAAAACATCACCGACACGCGACAAAGTCGCTTCACCCAGGTGGTTTTCCCACCGCATCAGATGCCAACGTTTGCTGAGATCTATACACACACCGAAGGGCGGATTTTTAACGGCGGCATCAAAATCAAACTCTAGTTTGCGACCGAGATGATGGTCCATTTTCCGAACAAATGACTGACGATCAGACGTCGTTACATCTCGATAGATATCGGGCTTTCTCTGTGTAACCTCTGTGTTCTCGGTGCCTCTGTGGTTAATGGAACTAGAGAAAAGAACACCACAGAGGCACAGAGAACACGAGGTTACACAAAGAAGAATTCACAACCGATGCCTGAGTAATCTTGACAGCAGTTCTCGCAGCTAAATATAGTCCGCTTGTAATGCTAAAACGTGCCTTAAGCCTGGCCATGCTCATCGCCCTCGCGGGTGGAGCCGTCGGTGCTAGTGCGGACGAGGGGTCCTGGGCAGAGGGGAATATGCCCCTTTGCTGCAGGAAGGCAAGATCAGCCGGTAACGTGCCCGAGGTTTCGATGGCGCGTCTTTGCTGTAAGTTGAACTGTTCGGAACCCGGAAGCGGTGGGTCGAGCTCCGCTTCGAGCTTGTCGCGTAATCAAGGAACGAACTCAGCTACAGCAATAATTCCGAGTTCTGCACAGTTTTCCCCGATTGCAATTCGAGATCATTTTCCTCAGGCAAATCATTCTCACAATTCCAATCCCAGGTACATTCAGCATCTCGCACTTCTGATTTAGTCAATCCGGGCCGAAGTGTGTCTTCAGGTAGATACAAATGTGTATTCGTGTGCACGGGCTTCGTTCCAGCACCCGCACATGTACGGATTCATGATCGCAAATACATCGGAGAAAAGATGAGACGCAATACTACGAGCTCAATAGTTGCCTTGATTCTATTGTTCGGAAGCGCCGTGAGTTCGGCGGCACAGGTAAAGCGAGTGCAGATGCACATCGCCGGCTATTTGTGCGGCAATTGAGTGTACAACATTCAGAAGGCCGTGAGCCGTCTAGACTTCGCACCGAACCTTAAACAGATCGAGGTAACAGACTTCAAGAAAGGTCTGGGACTGTTTACGCCCAAGCCTGAGAAACCTGTATCGTTCGCCGCGCTGAGGGAAACACTGAAGAAGGCTGGATATACGCTCAGCACTGCCGACATAACCGTTGCCGGAAAGCTCACAAGAGACGAGAAGGGCTGGGCCATTGTCGTGGAACAATCCGGACAGCGTTTCACTTTGAACGGTCCAAACGTCGATCAGATAGTAGCTGAAGCAACGCCAGGCGATTCAATCGAAGTAACAGGTGATTGGAAGACGCTTGGCACTCGACCAAATACTTACGAAACGATTAATCCGTCAGCACCCAAGAGTGCTGCGAATCGTCGTGCGATCTCATTCCCGATTTTTGCGAGGGTGGTTTTCACAGAACCATCGACAACAAAAACTGTCCCGGCGATCTCGCCTTCTGCGGCGCCTAAACCAGCACCGATCCGTGTGACCTCTCCCGGGCTGACTGTCTATAAAGGTGGCGCGGTCACTCCGCGCTTTTACTTCATCAAACAACATCTCGGCACACTGGAGGTTAATCGTCAAATCTTCGACTTGAGCGTTTCCTACACGCCATCGCCAAGATTGCAATTGGAGATCGAAGCCCCTTTCTCAAGGACGGCATATGACGATGGCGTATCTTCGGGTTCTGGATTCGGAGTAGGAAACATAACCGTTTGGTCCAAGTATCGTTTTTTCCGAACCGTGGAGACCTATGGAGATAGACAAGCCGCATTTCGCGTCGGATTTGAATTACCAACTGGCAAGAAGACAAGCCCAAGCCAGGCCCAAATCAATGTGCCCGCATTTGTGAGACAGCAGCTTACTCCGATCAATGGCGGATTCAGTCCGCATCTCGACGTCGCATTCTCCCAGGCCGGAGGTCGATTCATTTTCGGTGGAAACGCTGAGGCGATTTTTCGCACTGAGCGCGACGGTTTTCGCCTGGGCCATGAGCAACGTCTTAATACCGATCTGGAGTATGTTCTACCGCGAGATCCTCATAAGCCGGGCGGCGAGTTGTTTCTGATTCTCGAAACTACCTTTGTTCATCGAAGCAACGGTCGGCTCAATGGACTAAGGGTTAGTGGAAGTGGGGCGACAGAATACTATTTAGCTCCTGGACTCCAATATGCCGCACATCCGCGCTTTGTAGTCGAGGGCAGTTTTCAGTTTCCAGTCGTGCGCAACACGGGGCCATTTGTTTTGCGTACTGACAGAAATATCCTTGTTGGAGTGAAGTATCTGTTTTGATACGCACAAAATAAGCGCCGAGCGTCTCAGCGTTGACCTTTCTTCCGATGCAGCAGGGTTAACTTCATGTTAACTCAAAGTGCTCCCGGTCTCTCTAATCCACAGTTTCCTGAGAATTCTCCTCAGCCCCGCTTAACAAATATTTAAGGCGCGGTTCACAGGCCCTTAACCGGTCGGGGATAAGGTCTGCCTTTGAATCAATAGCCACTCAAAGCAACAACTGAACTTCCACAGGAGATTTGTATGTATTCGAATAATATTCCCCGGCCAGTTCGCCAGCTTTTGCTCCTGGTCACGTTTCTCGCAACTGTTTGTTTGATTCAACTGCCGGCTTACGCCCAGCAGGATCAGGGGCGCATCGCCGGCGCCGTCACTGATTCAAACGGTGCTATCGTTCCAGGTGCAGCGATCGTCGTAAAAAATGAACGCACCGGGGAAGAGAGAACGGCAACATCATCTGATTCCGGCTCATACATCGTTTCCGGTCTCCGGCCTTCTCTTTACACGGTTACAGCATCGGCTCAGAACCTCACCGTCCGTGCAACTCACGTCCAACTCCTTGCGAGCCAGGAGTTGAACCTGAATCTAACGCTTCAGGCGACAGGAGTTGAGGCGAAGGTGGATATAGTCGCCGCGGCAGACACCGGGATTGATACCGGCAGTGCATCGATGGGCGTCAACGTTAACCCGCGTGAAGTCGAAGCGCTGCCACTCAATGGCCGTCAACTCTCACAACTCTATTTGCAAGCTCCGGGTTCAGTGAACAGTGGCTCCGGCACGTTCGGCGACATTCGTTTCAGCGGCCGCGCAGTGCAACAGAACGTTATTCGATACGACGGAATCGAAGGGTCAGCGATCATCGACGCTTCACCGGGTAACCTCAATGGTGAAGTGCCGTCGCCGTTCCGACTCCAGTCGAGTCTCGAGAACGTACAGGAGTTTCGCGTTGACTCAAACAACTTCCCGGCTGAGTTTGGTACGGGCACTGGCGGGCAGGTTAGTGTTGTGACCAAGTCAGGAAGTAATGCATTTCACGGTTCGCTTTTTGAATATATCCGCAACGACGCTCTCGACGCCGCCAATTTCTTCGACAACATCATCGGACAAAAAGCTCCGCTCAGACTCAACCAGTTTGGCGGTTCGATTGGTGGTCCAGTTCTGAAAGACAAGATGTTCTTCTTCTTCAGCTATGAAGGCTATCGATTGCGCGCAGGTATCAATTCAGTCGAAGCCGTCCCAGGATCGGCAAGCCGAATTTGTGCGGCGCCATTCGGAACGGGACCTAATCCGTGTACCGCACTGAGCGTGTCGTTGTTGCCTGCATTCCGGTCACCTGATGCGACAATCATTTCCACGGGTTCAGGAACTAACTTCTTCGACGTGGCCCAGCTTCAGGCCAATTCATCTGTCGACGAGAATTCCGCGGCGCTTCGTCTTGACTACAGATTCAACGCCAAGCACTCGTCGTATTTCCGGTTCTTCCGCGATCAGGGAAGCAACGATCAACCTGAAGGTGTGACCGGTCGACGTGTCGCGATCAAGGCAGTGCCGCAAAACGGAGTGTTTGCGGTCCAGTCGTTGCTCACGCCGACGCTGCTTAACGAATTCAAGTTTGGGTACAACAGCGCGTACACGCGAATCAACGGTCTGGCTCCCACGATAGCAGGTTTCGATCTGAGCTCAGCCGTTATCAACATTTCCGGCAACACCGCGAACTTCGCGCTTCCCGGTCAAGGCACATCAGCCGGCACTGCTACTCCTGGTGGCCTCGTACGCGCAAACAGTGCTACGAACGGCCGCGGTCAACCATACACGCCCTACACCTTCTCGTTTGTTGACAGCATCAATTGGACGAAGGGAAATCACAACGCGAAGTTTGGCGGCGAGTTCAGAATGATTCGGCTATATACGGATCGTCTGGGTGGAACCACTTACACGTACTCAAATCTTCCTGCGTTCCTGGCAAACACTGCACAGTCGGTACAGTTTTTGGGTGACGTGAGTGCGCCGAGTCCTTTCAACGGCGGCGCCACGGGACAGCGGTTTGCAAAGCAGGAGTACTACATCGGATACGCGGAAGACGAGTGGAAGATTCGCCCAAATCTAACGCTCAACTACGGTTTACGTTACGAGTACTACACACCGTTGCGCGAAGACCGGAATCTACAGGTGCTGTTCAATATCACCAATGGAACATTCCGGCCACCGACTGAGGCTGCGTTTAAGTCGTCCAAGAATAACTTCGGACCACGCATCTCGATGACCTGGTCACCGAGTCCTGCTGGAACAGGATTTTTCGGAGGCGGCCGCACGGTGCTTCGCGGTGGTTTCGGGATCTTCTATGGTCCAGGTCAAACAGAAGATCAGATACAGCCGATAGAAAGCGATCGCATCAGCTCTACGTTTACGACTGATCCGGTCAATTCAGCACTGCCACCCAGTTTTCCACTCGATCCGAATCTCGCGATCGCCTTCTTCAACAATCCTGCGAATATAAACCGGCGGTCGTATCAGCCGCGTGCTTACTCTCCGGATTACAAGATTCCTGAGAAGGTCTATCAGTACACTTTCTCACTACAGCAGGAGTTGTTCTCGGGAACGGTTCTCACAGCGGCTTACGTCGGTAGCCAGGGCAGAAATCTCTTCCTGCGCAGTGTTGCCAACAAGATCCTGCCGGGCCAGACCACGATTCTAAGCAACGCCGTTATTCCTGCGGGTGTCGGGGTGGTTAATGTGCAAGACGTCAACACCGGTCGTATTACCGCTGTGCGCACAGTGCGAGAGTTTTCAGTTATCTCCGGAAACAACGCACTCCAGCCCTTCGCAGAGGTTGACTACAAGACCAGCGGCGGCGACGACAGCTATAACGCATTTCAGATGACACTTGCGCGAAGGATCACTACCGGATTGACGCTCAATTCGCAGTACACCTTCTCGCGCAGTTTCGGCAACACCGCAGGTTCAAACGAAGCCAGAACGGCGGCGATTCCTGACAACTTCGAAGCGGATCGCGGCTTCAATAACTTCGACGTTCATCACACTTTCAACTTCAGCGCGTTGTACAAACTGCCGTTCGGCAAAGGCACCAGTCATGACTTCGGCACGATGGGCAATGCCTTCCTCGGAGATTGGGAGATTGGCGGAATCATCAACGCCCGCAGTGGTCTTCCGATTGAAGTCGGTATCGTCAGACCTGACGTCGTGATGCAATGCGCGCAGGCAACCTGCCCGGTCACATTAAATGGCGTCGCCACGACAGTCCCGCAAGGGTTTGTGGCCCAGCTTGCAAGCGGCACGTTGCCGGTAGGATTCGTTGGTGTGATCAATACGCCAGGTGGCGGTGCCTCGCGAAACATTCGCCGGCCCAACCTGATCCCAGGTGTCAGTCCCTATCTGAACAACGATCGAAACATCATCAATCCGGCGGCGTTCTCGATTCCGTTGCCAGGCGCTTTCGGAGACCTGCAGCGCAATGCTTTGCGTGGTCCAAACTTCCGTCAGTTCGATCTGGTGCTCAACAAGCGTTTCGCGATTACTGAATCGACAAACATCGAATTTCGCACGGAGATCTTCAACATCTTCAACTTCGCGAATTTCGCGGTTCCGTCGACAACTCTGAACAACGCACTCCCGACAGTCACAACCGCCGGTGTTCTTTCGACTGGTGGGCTGCAGCCAGGCAGTGGCTTCTCTCAATCGCAAGCCGGTGGGACTTTCGGTCTACTGCGTCAAACGGTTGAACGAACAGTGGGGTTGGGAACGAGTCGGCAGATCCAGTTCGCATTGCGACTCAATTTCTGAGGTTCAATATGTCATCAGTACAAGAAATGACACGAGTCGAGCACGATAATCTGATTCACACCGCAGAGGACATCTACGACGATGGCTTTCTCCGGGTGGAGCATAAGAACTACTACGTCGCGTGTGGGGGCAGTCCGTTAAAGCTGCCCCGCACCGAGTTCTTAATCTTCTCGCGACTCACACGGACGCCAAATCGTATCGTCGCGGCTGATGAGCTTTGGAGTTCAGTCTGGGGGGCGAACAAGCCGCTCAATTCGGAAAGCCTACACGTTTACATTTATCGACTCCGGGCAAAGCTGTCTGACTTCGGACTGCAGATCGAGACGATGGTTAACGTCGGCTACCGGCTAATCACCTCAAAAAGCTAACAAAACGCTATATCCGTCCCGACTGTTAACCGATAGTTCAGATAGCGTTCAGTTAGATGTAACACCGGTTCCTTAGGCTTGGGGCTTACAAAATCGCTCTGGACAATCTGCTAACAGGATTGGAGATCCTAAATGTCTGTCTCGAAAAGTTTGCGGCTTTTAGCGCTCGTCAGCGCTTTGGCGTTGGTCCTATCTTCAATTGCGTGTAATGGAGGCGGGTCTTCTTCGAGTTCGGGCTCGGTGAGCCTGACCGGCGCCGGGGCGACTTTCCCAAATCCCCTTTATCAAAAGTGGTTGAGCGAGTATGCGAAGCTTCATCCTAACGTGAAGATCGACTATCAATCGATCGGCTCGGGAGGAGGCATTAAACAACTCAAGGAACAGACAGTCGACTTCGGTGCGTCAGATGCGCCGATGAAGGATGAAGAACTCAAATCGGCGCCCGGAGAAGTGCTTCATATACCCACTGTGCTGGGCGCAGTGGTCATCACATACAACCTCGAAGGCGTTAGTAAGCCGCTGCAATTCTCACCGGACGTAATCGCTGACATTTACCTCGGTAAAATCAAAAAGTGGAATGACCCCAAGATCACAGCCGACAATGCCGGCGTGACGCTGCCAGCCGCCGACATCACCGTGGTCCATCGTTCTGAAGGCAGCGGTACTTCGGCAGTCTTTACTGATTACCTTTCGAAAGTAAGCCCGGAGTGGAAAGAGAAAGTCGGCGCGGGCACGTCCCCTAGCTGGCCAGTCGGAATTGGCGGAAAAGGTAACGAGGGTGTGACTGGACAGGTAAAACAAACGCCGAACACCATCGGTTACGTAGAGTTGGCTTATGCGGTCCAAAACAATCTACCTGCTGCCCACATCAAGAATTCCAGTGGAAATTTTATTGAGGCCTCTATTGATAGTGTAATTGCGGCGGCAGCGGATTCATCGACAATCACTCCTGACGACCTGCGCGTTTCGATCACGAATGCGCCAGGAGCAAAGTCTTATCCGATTTCCAGCTACACCTATATTCTCGTTTACAAAAACCAGAAGGACGCCGGAAAAGGAAAAGCGCTGGTCGATTTTGTATGGTGGGGAATTCACGATGGGGAAAACTTCGCCAAAGAGTTGCGCTACGCGCCTCTGCCGGCTGACATCGTGAAGCGCGCCGAAGCAAAGATCAATTCAGTCACTGCAAACGGAACAGCCCTCAGGTAGTCCCAGAGAAAAATGAGTGCTGTCACGGAAAAGGGCAAACTAAATTTCGCAGGACAGTATTCAGCCTGGCGACGCGCGCTTTCTCCAACGGGAAACACAGGCGATGCAGTGTTTCGCGTCCTGATGTTGCTCGTGGCGCTGTTTATGGTCGGAATCGTGGTTGCCATGGTTATTGCCCTGGCAGCCGACTCGATGCCTTCAATCCGGTTGTTTGGTTTTAGGTTTTTGACAAGTCAGGTATGGAATCCGATCAAGGGTGATTTTGGAGCGCTGCCATTTGTTTATGGAACAGTGGCTTCGTCACTAATAGCGCTTCTGATCAGCGTACCGTTCTCTTTGGGCATCGCAATCTTTTTAGTTGAACAGGCGCCCACTTACATTGCACGGCCCATTGGCTTTATGGTCGAGCTACTGGCAGCCATTCCATCGGTCGTGTATGGCTTGTGGGGCATCTTCGTGCTGGCGCCGTTTCTGCGCGTGTACATCGAACCAGCTCTCGCAAAGCTGTTTTGGTGGATACCACTTTTCAGCGGCACGATCACGGGAATCGGATTGCTGACCGGCGGTATTATCCTGGCGATCATGGTAACGCCCATCATCTCCGCGGTCGTGCGTGACGTATTAACGGCGGTTCCTGGTTCACAGCGTGAAGCGGCTCTTGCACTCGGTGCGACGAAGTGGGAAATGATTCGCGTTGTGCTCGTAAACGGAGCACCCGGGATCGCTGGCGCCGTGATCCTTGGATTGGGCCGAGCCTTAGGTGAGACGATGGCGGTGACGATGGTTATCGGCAACCGTCCGCAAATTAGCCTCTCCCTATTCGAACCCTCATACACGATTGCGTCGGCAATCGCGAATGAATTTACCGAAGCGACCGGAGATCTTCATCTGAGCGCGCTGGTCGAATTGGGCCTGATTTTGTTTCTCGTCACGTTCGTGGTGAATGGCATCGCCCGGATCCTCGTTTGGAATGTAACGCGTAAGACGGGCGGAGTGGGCAGGGCAGTCTGATGGTTAATTACAGTAACGCCGATCGAATGCGTCGTGGAATTAGCACGTTAATGACTACGTTAACGGGGCTATGCACGTTGCTGGCGGTTGGCGCTTTGCTGATCATTCTTTTCTATATTGCATATCGAGGCATCGGCTCGCTCAACCTTCAGTTTTTGATCGATCGTCCTCGCCCAGTTGGCGAAGGTGGTGGAATCGGAAACGCAATTCTCGGTTCCCTCGTGCTGCTCTTGATCTCCTCCGCCTTCGGTCTGCCGCTTGGCATTTGTGTTGGGATTTACTTGTCGGAGATTGGCCGAGGCCGTCTCGGCGGCGCGGTACGTTTTATCGTTGACACTCTGACCGGTATTCCTTCGATCGTTACCGGAGTTTTTGTTTACGCAATCCTTGTGTTGCCAATGAAACACTTTTCCGCCGTCGCTGGAGGTGTGGCGTTGGCGCTCATCATGATTCCGATCGTTGCGCGCACAACGGAAGAGATGTTGAAGCTGGTGCCACACAGCATGCGCGAGGGAGCACTGGCCCTCGGGGCACCCCAGTGGCGTGTGATTTTGGGTGTTGTTGTGCCGGCCGCAGCGCCAGGAATTGCAACCGGCGCCATGCTCGCTATTGCGCGTGTCTCCGGAGAGACGGCGCCGTTGTTGTTTACAGCTTTCGGGAGCCGGTTTTTTCCGGAGTCGTTGAATGAACCGATAGCGTCGCTGACGGTGCAGATTTATAACTACGCGATTTCGCCGTACGACGAGTGGCATGCGCAGGCGTGGGCCGCGACGCTCGTGTTGATGACGTTGGTGTTGGGGATCAACATCATCGTGCGGTTTCTGACGCGCAGGCGATATTAGGACAGGATTTGCAGGATGAAACAGGATTTGCAGGATGAAACAGGATTTACAAAATTCTGAAGTCTCTTCGCCGGCCTTTTCTTTTGTGCTTTTTGTGCCTTTTTGTGGCAGAGGCTTTTACTCTACGCTTTTTTGTGGCTGATTATGCCTGTAGAAATTGCAGCTCCAAAAATTGAAGTGCGTGCGTCGTCAACGCCTCCCGTGCCAAGCGCGGGCAAGACCAAGGTTGCTGTGCGTGACCTGGACTTTTTCTATGGTCGCACCCAGGCACTCCACACCATCTCACTCGAGATTCCAGAGCGTATCGTAATGGCGTGTATTGGACCATCCGGTTGTGGCAAGTCGACATTCCTGCGCACGTTAAACCGAATGAACGACGTGATACCCGGCACGCGTGTCGGTGGCCAGGTCTTGATCGACGACCATGATATCTATGCACCGGGGACAGACGTGGTTGAGTTACGTCGCCGTGTGGGAATGGTCTTTCAGAAGTCGAACCCGTTTCCGAAATCGATCTTCGACAACGTTGCTTACGGTTTGAGAATCAATCGTGTCACAAAAAGCAGTTCCGAATTGGCGGGACGTGTCGAGCAGGCATTGAAGGACGCGGCGCTTTGGACTGAAGTTAAGGATCGATTGAAGACGTCGGCATTAAGTCTCTCAGGCGGGCAGCAGCAGCGTTTGTGCATTGCGCGCGCCCTCGCAATTCGTCCTGAGGTACTATTGATGGACGAGCCGGCGTCGGCACTCGACCCGATTGCAACTTCGAAGATCGAGGAGTTGATATTCGATCTGAAGAAGCAATACACAATCGTCATCGTCACGCATAACATGCAACAGGCTGCACGCGTGTCAGACACGACAGCGTTTTTTCTGCTCGGCAAGTTGATCGAAGTAAACTCGACTGAGAAGATGTTTACCGCCCCCAATGAGAAGTTAACTGAAGACTACATTACGGGCCGGTTTGGCTGAACCAGCAAAACGGCGCCTGGCAATTGGAAGATCTGCAATCTATGGATACTCACCGTCATCTGGACGACGAACTTAGTTCCTTGCGCGACCGCGTTCTCTTGCTCGGGGGCGAAGCGGAACAGGCACTCGAACGTGCAATGTATGCACTGAGTGAGCGTGATAGCGAAGTAGCACGTGAGGTTCTCGATCACGACGATCGGGTAGATCATCTCGAAGTCGAGATCGATCGACAGTGCATCGACATTATCGCGCTGCGACAGCCTGCCGCGCGTGACCTGCGATTCGTGATTTCAGTCGCGAAAATGGCCCCGGTGCTCGAACGCATCGCGGACCACGCCTGCAACATCGCTCGTGCCGCAATCGATCTCAACAACGAACCGGAACTCAAATCAGTGCTCGACTTGAGCAGCATGGCTGAGCATGCATTAAAGATGTTGCGTGCAGCGCTCGATGCATTTACTTCGAATGACGCGATCAGCGCGCGCGAGATTATCAAGAGCGACAGCGAGATTAACGATCTATATAACCACACATTTCATCGCCTGATTGAATTGATGGTCACCGAGCCGCAAACTGCAACTCGCGATGCGCGGCTGCTGTTTGTCGCGAAGCATCTCGAACGCATCGGCGACTACGTGACTGACATTTGTGAACTAACCGTCTACATGGCTGAAGCAGCATTCATCAAACATACGTAACTATGACCCGCCCAATCCTAATCATTGAGGATGACGCCGACATCTCTGAGAGTTTGAAGTACAACTTTGAACGTGAAGGATTGGTGGCTGTGACCGCACCCACCGGTGAAGCGGGACTCTCTGCGGCTCTCAACGAGCGTGAGCCACCACGACTTATCATTCTCGATCTGATGCTGCCCGGAATGAGCGGGATCGAATTGTGTCGTCGCTTGCGTCGCGAGCCGGCCACGAGACGAACCCCGATCATCATGCTGACCGCGAAGGCTTCAGAATCGGATCGCGTAACCGGACTAGATCTCGGCGCTGACGACTACATTACGAAGCCTTTTTCAGTGCGCGAACTGCTCGCACGTGTGCGCGCCGTGATGCGTCGTGCAGATGAGACGATGGGCAAGACTTACGAAGACGATCATTTGCTCATCGATTTCGACGACATCAGAGTCAACTGCGATGGAGTGAAGATAAAGCTCACCAACAAGGAGTTCACGCTCCTTTCCGTTCTGGCTCGAAGCGCCGATCGCGTCGTGACGCGGCAGCAGTTGCTGGATAGTGTCTGGGGTTACAGTTACTATGGCGACGCGCGGACGCTCGACGTGCACATTCGTCGCTTGCGACAGAAGCTCGATAAATGTGGCGATTGCATCGAGACTGTGGTCGGAGTCGGCTATCGTTTCGTTGGTTGCACCGGTCAGGCGGAGGCGAGTTCTCAAAGTAACTGAGGATTGATTTTGATTTTCTTCTCTGTGCGTGCTCTGACTGCACAGAGAAAGCGAACTTCTCGTGGCCAAGCGACAGTCTCTTCTGATAGCTGCGTGCATCGTTCTCACCGCGTCAGCTCTCGTCGTTCCTTCATTCTCCGTGCGATTGATTCTGGCTGGTGTCGTGGTCGTTCTAGCAGTGCTGTGGGTTATCACTGCGACGGCAAACCGTGATTCTGGAAACGCCAAAACATCCGCTTCCGATCGGTTCGATCAAACCAATCCGTCGGATAACTTTGAAGTTCGCTCGTTGTTGGACGCGACCCTGACCGGCATGCGCGAGGGTTTGCTGGTCGTGAATAGAGATATGCGCGTCGTCGCATCGAATCCTGCAGCAACCAAGTTGTTCAATCCTTCTGTGCCGGCGCTCAAATCACAACGCTTGACAGAGTTGACGCGAAACCCGGCGATCTACGGCGCGTTTCTCGATGGTCTAAAAGGTATCGAACGCAGTGGCGTAAAAGTTGAAACGCATGGACCAGAACGACAGATCTTCGATCTGCGTGTCGTTCCCATCGGTACCGTGAATGGTCATGGAGCAGAAGGCGCTCTCGGTGTCTTTTTCGATATCACACGCACCGAACGTCTCGAGCTCGTAAGACAAGAGTTTCTTTCGAACGTCTCGCACGAACTGCGCACGCCACTGACGGCAATCATTGCATTCGTGGAAACACTCGAAAATGGCGCCATGGAGGATGCCGAAAGTTGCCAGCGGTTTCTTTCAATCATTCGCAAGAACGCTTCACGAATGCACGGGCTGATTGACGATATCCTCGAGCTCACAGCGATCGAAGGCGGCAACGTGCAACTCAGAGCCGCGCCGGTTGAATTGCACAGTCTGGTCCAGGAGGTCTGCGCTTCGCTGGCGGCGAAAGCAGCGGCGCAAAACGTCACGTTAGAGAATGACGTTGAACCCGAAGTGACTGTTTATGCGGATGCACGACGGCTCGAGCAGATGCTTACGAACCTGATTGATAACGGAATTAAGTTCAGTCGCGAGGGCGGGACCGTTGCGATTCGGTACGAGCCGGGGGTGCGCGACAAGATACTGGTGCAGGACAATGGCGACGGAATACCGGCTCAACATCTCGAGCGATTATTTGAGCGGTTCTATCGCGTCGACCGAGCCCGTTCGAGAGATATGGGTGGAACGGGCCTCGGCCTGGCGATTGTTAAGCATCTGGCGTTGCTACACCGCGGCGAAGTAACTGTCACATCGGAACTCGGCAAAGGAAGCACCTTCACGATTCACTTGCCAAAAGCCTAATTAAGCCACGGATTTACGCGGATGAAAAACACTGTTGCAACTGTCGCCCCTCGTTTGTAATAATGCGTCCAGAGGTCCTACCTCGATCTCGTCCCCGACAGCCCCAATAGTCCTCTAAGCCGCCTGCGTAGTTTCCGTGGGTGCCCCGGTTACTCACCAGTTTTGCTTAACCGACAGACCAATTGTCTGGGGGGATCAACTATGAGAATCCGGCGAAATCTTAAGAAAGCTTCGTCATTTCTGGCGCAGTTAGGCGCCGCGCTAATAAAGGCCGTTGTCACGAGCGTAATTCTCGGAATGATTCTGGTGACTGTGATGCATTACATGGGAGTGCCTGTACCCAGTACCGACGACTTGTTGCGAGGAGTTTCCAGGCTGGCAAACGTCCTTTCGTAGAGGAAACCCCCATCGAAACCCAGCCTGGAGCCGTTGCCACAGTAACCGTCACGATCGATCCGGAGAGTGGTTTACTGGCAAAGCAAGACTGTCCCGTGCGCAGTCGCATGACCTATCCACGCGGCTCCGCACCCACGAGCCACTGCAACATCAATCAGACTCCGCCACCGAAAGATTCGCGACTAAAGTCAATCGCAGAAAAAATTCTTCGGTAAAGCCAGCCACAAAAAGGCACAAAAAACACAAGAATGATTAGAACAAACTCTCTATGCTTTATGTGCCTTTTTGTGCCGATTTATCAGAACGCGAATACGAGCTGTTGCTGCACGCGATAGGTTCGTGGCGCGAAGTCTCCGAGTGGCACGAAGAAGTTCGGAAACTGTCCACTGCGTCGCAACGAATTTTGAATAAAGAACAAACTCTGGAACGTCACCTTACGAGTGATTCCATACTCAAATCGAAAATGACTTGTGCGGATATTTACGCCAGTTCCCGTGCCAAGATCATCATCGGTGACTTGTGAGATCAAAGAGTTGGCGCCTTTGATCGCGAACACATAAAGGAATGCCGTGTCGCCACGTTTTGTGATCCGGCCGACCTGCAACGCCGCGAGCATTGCGTCGCGTTCGTTCAATCCTGTCGCCACATTTCGCGCGAGCTGAACATTGAACGTCACCGGGAACGCGTGATCGCCGCGCGTGAATCCGCCGTAGTTCAAACGATAAGTGAGACGTGCAATCTGGAAACCCGGCGCCGTGTAAACGACTCCGCCCGGAGTTGTGGTGGCATTGCCCGTACCCGGAAGCGGACCAGAAAGCGCGATTCCGAGGCCGGGTTGGACCAGCAGCACGAGTCCGTCCTGCGTTGAAGCAAGCTGAATCTGGTTCGGATGATTGTAAAGTTGAATGTCGGCGCCGAGCTGACTGCTCCATCTCTTGTTGAAGGTCTGGTTTGCAAGCAGTCCCTGATGGAAGAGCGTCGCCGATCGTCCGGCAGTTCCGACAACCTCACCGGCGCGAGCAAGTGGACTATTGGGCGCGATCACCGCCACATTAGGAGTCGAGAGAATGTACTGCCCGGCGCGAAATTCCAGGCTGGATAGGTAGGCTCCGTTCGGTTTGAAGGTAGCGGTGTATCTTTCATTGAAGCCGTTGAAACGAAGGTCGTCGTCGAAAAGAAATCGCGAGTTATCGGCAAAAACGTCTTGCACGCGTCCGCCCTGTAATTGCAATGATTTTGTTGGCCGGTAGTCGATCCACACTTCACTCAGCGAGAACGGCGCGCGGGTAGTGAGCGAGGTGAAATCCTGATTGGTTGAAAGCTGGTTATTAAGCGGGCCCGTTGCAAGCTGAGCGTGGAAACTCAGATTAGGATAAAGGTCCGTATCCATATTGAGCCGGAAACGATACCTGCCGCGAGAGTTTTGTACGTGCTCCAAAGGCGGATTCGGTGGCTGAGTTGCGCTGCGAAAAGTGCCGTCCCAACGAAGTCGAAAGTCACCACTCAACCGCAATGGACCAATCTTGAGGACCTGGCCTTCGACTTTTGCAAGTCGTTGTTCGACGGTCTGTGTTTGCGGCTCGGCAGTCGTCGCTGCGTCGGAATGCCCAGTAACTGTTGCAGTTATTTCAGTCGCTTTCGCAGTTGTTCCGGCTGAAGTTGTTTGCGCGGAAAGTTTTTCCAGCAACGCCTGGATGGTGGTCTGTTGTTCCATGAGCGTCTTTTGCAACTGGTCTAACTTGGCGCTTTGGCGCTCAAGTTCGCCCTCGAGTTGATGCACGCGCTCCGCGACATTCGTTTCCGATTCCGTTGGCGTTTTGGCGGCTGACTTTACCAGCTCCTGCGCGCGAGCTGAAATCACTCCAAATGAAAGCAGGACGACAAAAAAGCTAAGGCGTAGCACAGTACAGCCTCGTCGATCTCTAATCGAAAGCTTCATGTAACAAGTCCTCGTTAAATTGATTACTTTGGAAAGACATCACAGCATATTAGCGGCATCTTAAATCGAGCTTACTGTGAAGTTACATTGATGTGAACGAAGCCGGTGAAAAGGGTCGTTGACAATAAACTCTGTCGAACCTACTATTTTGAGTGCTACTTAAACAGGATTAATCGGATTTTCCTGTTATCTTGCTCTCCTGTTCAAAGGAACGATGCTTCTTCTTCAGGCAGCAACGACAACAGCCCAAACTGTGGGCAGTCCAATTACCGCTTACTGGCCGGTGATGATCTTCTTCGCCGTCGCAGTGATCTTCCCCGTCTTGCCGATTGTTCTCGGCAGATTCTTGCGGCCAATCAAGTATGAGAAAGACAAGATGCGGCCTTACGAGTGCGGCATCGATCCGACGACCGAAGCGCACGAGCGTTTCACCGTCCGCTACTACATCGTCGCGATGTTGTTTCTGATCTTTGACGTCGAAACAATTTTCCTGCTGCCATGGGCGATAGTCTTCATGGGCGACGATTTCTCATTCACGAAGTTTGCGCTGATTGAGATGTTTGTGTTTATTGCGATTTTGGTGGTTGGATATTACTACGCGTGGCGGAAGGGCGCGCTGGAGTGGGCGTAAAGGAATTGCCGATTTTTGACGGCGGCGATTGAACTAAAAAAATTGGCAATTGCCGATTGGCAATAATCTATGGCTGAACACGAAGAAGGATTTGTTCTAACCACCGTCGATTCGATCATGAATTCGCTTCGGCGCACCGTCGGCGCAAAAACCGTCGACATCGCAGCACCCGTGGTCAACTGGGCGCGGAAGTCAGCCCTTTGGCCCATGACCTTCGGCCTGGCGTGTTGCGCCATCGAGATGATCGCTACGGGCGCGGGACGGTTTGATATCGATCGTTTTGGCGCCGGTGTCTTTCGTCCGAGTCCACGACAAAGTGATCTGATCATCATTGCCGGCACTGTTACTCTGAAAATGGGCCCTGTCGTGCGACGCGTCTATGATCAGATGCCGGAACCCAAATGGACCATCGCGATGGGCGCCTGCGCCTCCACGGGTGGACCGTTCGATTCATATTCCACTATGCAGGGCGTCGATCGGTGTATTCCGGTTGACGTTTACATTCCCGGTTGTCCTCCAAGACCCGAAGCCCTGTTATATGGCTTAATGCGACTGCAAGACATCATCATGCGTGAGGCGCCGTCGGCATACATTTTTGACTCCGATGGCACCGTGCATCGCAACCGGCAATTCGGCGACGATGTTGACGAAGCAGCAGCTGTCGTCGCCTCAGATATCGTTTCCGCTGGACTTGGTTGAGTTACCCTAATTAAACCTCCCGGAAGGCGCTTAATAAAATTGAGCCGCTATTTGTTTTGAAAGTTTGGAGGATGAGATGAGAAACGTTTTTCGCACCTTGTTGATTTTGAGTGTAGTTTTGGGGTTGGCGACGATCAGCCTTGCCCAAACGAAGCCAAGGATTAGGAGAAGCACTACTACCAGAAGAGTTGTTCCTCTGGTTCCTGTCGGAACTGATCTCAAAGTCAGAATTAACGACACTCTCTCGAGCAAAGACTCGCGAGTGGGCGATCGATTCACAGCCACTGTCATCGATCCGAGCCGTTTCGACGAAGCCAGACTTAATGGTCACGTCAGCTCGATACAAAAGTCCGGAAAGATCAAGGGTCGCACCAGCATGAATCTCGCCTTTGATTCGATCGAGCTACGCGACGGCCGCAGAGGTATTCTGCACGGATATGTGACCAGAGTTTATGGCGAAGGCTCGGGGCGTGCTGATAACGAAGGCGGTGTTGAATCCGGTAGCCGGACTAAGCAGACCGTCAAGCGTGCCGGCATCGGGGCCACGGTTGGCGCAATTGTCGGTGGTATCGCTGGAGGCGGCAAAGGTGCGGCAATTGGTTTGATCATCGGCGGCGCGGGCGGCGCAGGCTCACTGGCCGTGCAGGGCAGCAAAGAACTGAAGCTTGAATCCGGCACGGAAATGCTGGTCCACGTTACGCGTTAAGACCTTTTCAAATTTAGCCGCGGATTTACGCGGATAAACGCAGATGGCGCC